>MRWG01000264.1_pt1 | contig 123448 bp, 116 predicted proteins | sample 1013341 | NCBI WGS metagenome assembly MRWG01 (sample SAMN06117577, study PRJNA244670) | biofilm metagenome | biome: Water; feature: Cathode Biofilm; material: Biofilm; isolation source: microbial consortium enriched at the cathode of a solar microbial fuel cell | place: USA: District of Columbia...
CAAACCCTGGACGGTGGTTTGAGTGTGGCGACCGATATTCTGCAACGTATGAACGAGTTGGCGGTTCAGGCACAAGGTACCAACGGTGCTGCCGAGGCTTCAAAGATTCAGGTGGAATACGCCGCTCTGAATACCGAGCTTGGCAATATCACCGGCGTTACTGCTCCCGGCGGCGACGTAACAGCCAGTGCCGCTGCGATTGAAACTCAGCTCGCAACCACGCTGGGCAGTGTGGCCGGTGCACGCGCCTCACTAGGTGCCGCCATGTCGGTAGCCGAGTTCACCATTCAGCGCTTCGAAGCGGCCCGCGAAAACAACGCCGCCGCCCGTAGTCGCATCATGGATGCGGACTTCGCCATGGAAACGGCCAATCTGACCCGCGGCCAGATCCTTCAGCAGGCAGGTACGGCCATGGTGGCCCAGGCCAACCAGATCCCGAACAACGTGTTGTCTCTCTTGGGATAACAATGGTTGGCGGTATTCTGAAGGAGTTTGACCCGGCCGTGCCTCGAGCATGGCCGGGCTTCTAAACGAAGGAGATGCAAATGGATGTCTCAAACTTAGCGGCAGTGACTCAGCAGGTCAGCCCTGTTGTTAAGACTGGCGGAGACACCGGCACTCAAAAACCTGCCTCTCGCGGCAATTCCTTGCCGGTGGTGGAGCGCAGTCATCTTGCTGTGGAAAAGCCGAAGCATGAACAAGACGAGTCTGTTTCACAACCGAGCGCTGAGGAATTGAGCGAGTTGGTGGCAAAGATCAATGAATCTTCAGTGGTTCGTTCTAAGGATCTAAGGTTTTCAGTGGCCGAGGGAACCGATCTTACTGTAGTTCGGGTAGAAGATTCAGAAACCGGTGAGTTAATTCGTCAAATTCCCTCGGAACAAATGGTTGAACTCGCCCGGGCCTTGGAAGATCAGCGCCAAGGTACGATGCTCAAAGAAAAGGTGTAGCGGTCTTTTGGCACATATCATGCTTTGTGTTTGGGTATGTGCGGGGCAATTAAACCCTCAGCCGTGCAGTAGAGGTTAGAAAAATGGCGACATTTGGTTTCGGTACCATCACATCCCAGGGCGTAGGCTCAAATATCAATATCGCTGGCATCGTCAGAGAATTGATGGCCATCGAGCGCGCGCCCCTGGATCGGCTTATTGAGAAAAAAGAAAGCTATGATGCCAAGATCTCCGCGCTTGGCACGATCAAGAGTTCGCTTTCCTCGCTGCAAACATCGTTATCGGGATTGGCATCCGGCAGCAGTTTCCTGGCGAGCAGTGCTGATTCGTCCGACACCACCAAGGTTAAGGCAACCGGCACCTCGGGCGCCGTCGCCGGTAACTATGCCATCGAGATCAGCCAACTCGCCCAGTCACAAAAGCTCGTCGCCACCGGTCAAGCCGACACAGCAACCGCAATCGGTACCGGCACCCTGACTATCGACTTAGGGACAATCTCCGGCGGTACTTTCGATAACGGCACGGGCAAGTATACAGGCGCCAGCTTCGCCTCCAACGGTAACGGTCCCTACGACATCACTATCGATCCCAGCAACAACACGTTGGCGGGAATCCGCGACGCTATCAATGATGCCGATATTGGTGTGACCGCCACCATTGTCAATGACGGTGATGCGACGAACCCCTACCGGCTGGTGCTGAGTTCGGAAAACAGCGGTGCCGATCAAAGTATCAGCATGTCGGTCGCCGGGGATGCGGCGTTGTCCGATCTGCTGAGTCATGATCCCGCCGGCACGCAGAATCTGTCAGAAACGGTCACCGCCCAGGATGCCAACTTCACGGTGGACGGCATCGACATCACCAAGTCAAGCAACTCGGTCACCGATGTGATCGACGGCGTTACGTTGGATCTGACCGGCACTACCGGCGGTTCTCCGGTCACAGTCTCCGTTGCGAACGATACCGACGTCGCCAAGAGCGCCGTCGAGAGCTTTGTTGAAGCCTACAACACCCTGCAGGCCGAGATTAAAGATCAAATAGATTCGGGTTATTTGGATGGAGAAGCCGGCGCGCTTGCCAGTGATGCCGCGACTCGTCAAATACTCACCTTCATTCGTAATGAGCTGAACCAGGCGCCGACCGGGGTTACCGGGAATTATCAGAATCTATCAAGCATCGGCGTGTCATTCGAGAGAGATGGAACACTCTCGTTGGATCAGTCAAAGCTGGCTGCCGCCATCGAGGACGATAGCAGCAATGTTGCCGAACTGTTTTCGTCCGCCGACGGCTATGCGACGCGGCTCGATGACGTTATCGATGAGTTGGTGCAGTTCAACGGTACCATCGACACGCGTACCAATGCATTCAGAGACAGGATCAGCGCACTCGAAGATAGAGAGATCAGGTGGGAGGGTCAGCTGGAGAGAACCGAAGGCCGCTTGCGCGCCCAATTCACTAATCTTGATGTTTTGATGAGTAATATGAATACGACCAGCAGCTTTTTGACACAACAGCTTGCTACGCTTAATTCCCAATTAAACAACGGATAACCGAGCGGTTGATATCCGAAATATCCATCTTCGGTATCGCCACATCACCATACACTTATTGCTGAGGGAGCGCAGGATGAACAGTATTACCAGAGCGGCTAATGCCTACAAAACAGCACAGGTTGATGCAGCGGTCTTGGGCGCCAGTTCCCATGAGCTGATTGCGATATTGCTTGCCAAGGCAATCGAATCGACCCAACAGGCGAAACGGCACATGGCGGATGGTGATGTCAACGCGAAAGGCCAGCGGATCAAACTGGCTATTGCGATTATTTCCGACGGTTTGCGCAGCAGTCTGAATATTTCAGAGGGTGGTGAGATTGCGGCGAATCTGGATGTGTTGTACGAATACATGTCAAACCAACTCCTCAAGGCGCATGCGGAAAACAACCCAGCCATCCTGGATGAGGTGAGCGCATTGCTGGGCGATATCAAGGAAGCTTGGGACGGCATCAAGCCCAAGCAGCCAGCGCAGCCTGAGATGCATACTTAACCCACATTTTTCACCCGGCGGCCAAGGGCAGTGGTGTAGACGGCTGAGACGGGTGAAAAACTATCAAGCAGTCGATCGACCAGACAATGACATACTGTTCTCGCCCTCGGCCTATCACGGTTTAGACGGGTTTGCCCGTACGCGGGCGCTTCAGCGCGGCGCCTACAAACGCGAATGCTACGCCGGCTCCCGCGGACCCGGTGAGAAATACGGGCTAGCCGCGCCAGGCCTTGGGCATTGTCGCGATATCTATATCCCCGCTCCTAATCATGAAACGTCCACTCCCTGCAGCAGGTGCATTCAGCCTGACCCGCTAGGGACCCACAATACGTCTCCCGGTGTGACGCGACCAGGCCTGGAATCTGCGGTCCTTTTTTAGCTCCGGGCAGAATAGCATCCAGCTAAAGTTTGGATTTGGCGAGGCGATATGTTGTACTGGAGCCGCTGGGTTTTGGGGAAGTATCGCCGGTGCAACCAGCCGGATGGCGTAGGGGTTGATCTGTCTTTAGGTCGTGGCGATTTGTTTTCACACGCTGGAAAACCGAACCGGTGGCTGCTCAGTCTAAATATAGTGATCTGTAAACGCGATTTTAGGAAAGTCAGCTATGAATGTTTCAGTACAGCGAGGCTCGGGGATAGAACAGTATAAAAAGGCCGGAACGCAAACGAGTCTTGAGACCGCCTCGCCGCATCGTTTGATACAGATGCTGCTCGAAGGCGCATTGGAAAAGCTGAGGTCGGCCAAACTCTATATGCAAAGCGGTGATCGGGCCTTGAAGGGAAGTCACATCTCCTGGGCGATTTCCATTCTGGACGGTTTACGGATGAGTATAGACAAAGAGGCCGGCGGGGAAATTGGGCGTAATCTCGATGATCTGTACGAATATATGGCGCGCCGCCTGATCGAAGCCAATGCGCAAAATGATTTGGACGCGCTTGACGAGGTCTCGGCCTTGTTGATCGAGATCAAATCGGCGTGGGATGCCGTGCCCGATGCCATGCAGGCCCAGCAAGAGACATTTAGCTAAGTTGTATTGCCCATGGATAGTCACGTGAACCACAAACCGGTATTGGCCAAGGTGGAGGCGCTGACCCCTCTAGCGGTACTGCTGGATGAAACGGAACGCATGCTGGCGCTGGCTCAGAAAGGCGAGTGGGAAGCGCTCGTCGCATTAGAGGCTGAACGAGGCCCGCGCTTGGAGGCCTATTTCGATACCCTCGCTGCGGCGCTGCGCGAGCAGTACCGGGATCAGCTGCGCCGGGCCATAGAATATATTTTAAACGCGGATAAACAAATCATCGCCCTGGGCGAGGCCACCAAAGCGGAAGCCGTCGATTCTCTGCGCCAGAGCCAGTCCGCCCGCAAGGCGAGCGCTGCTTATCAGAGGAACGACGGCCTGTAACCGCAACTTGATCAGCACGAGGCGGACGGACAGACGCCTCATTACACTACGTCAGGGATACAACGTGACCGAAGCGAGCGAACTGAGCGGGTTATTCTGTGAACTGAGCATCCCCTTCGAGTGGACTGCCGCTGATAAGGCCGACACCGCCACCGCCGTGACACCGGCGGAGGAGTTGGCCAACCAAAACTGCCTGAAAATCGTTCTCGGTCTCGACGATGTCAGCCATGATGCCAATGACGACGTCCTTGAAGTGAGTTACGAACTGCAACGCTTGGATTTCAAGGTTAATGTCATTCTCGAGCTGGTGGGCCAGCTTGTCAGCCAGAACCTGAGTCTACCGGCGCGTCACGCCGTGAAACTCGGACCCTCAAGCATCCGGTGGCGCACACAGGCATCGCCGGCCGAAGTGGGGCAGCGACTGCGGCTCAAGCTCTTCCCCGACCAGCGCTTTCCGTTTCCGCTTTGTTTAAGGGGGCGTGTGGCGACCCTCGAGCAGGTCGAGCAGGACTGGGAGATTCGGCTTGAACTGGACCAGATGCATGAGTACACCCAGGATCTATTGGAAAAATACATCTTCCGTTGTCATCGCCGCCATATCGCGCGGATGAAGACCCAAATCAATAAATAATTGATTGAATCTGTTATTGTTTTGGTGTTGGTTTTTTGACATTATTGAATCCTGATGCAGTGATGGGTAAGCGGCGCGTTTGATGCTCAACCCGGAAGTGGTTTGGAGTTACACTGGAGAGTGCTATGCGTGAATCAGCGATTTTGCTGATAGACGACAATGAAAGCCGGCGTGAAGAGCTGTTGGCGATACTGGAGTTTATCGATCTGCGCCACTTCTATGCTTGCGATTGCGCCACCTGGCGGCAGCAGTTGGACCAGATCGATGCGCCAATCCAGACGATCATTTTGGGGGATTGTGGCAGCGCGGAGACACTCGACGAAATCGTCGCCCTGACCACTCAGGCCAATCCCGATGTCGCGTTTATCCTGTTTCAGGAGGAGTGCGGCGCCGGCGCTTATTCGGAAGCTCTGCAAAAAGAGGCCCTCGCGCTTTTGGACCGACCGCTTAAATACAAACAGACGGCCTCAGTGCTGGAAAAGGCCAAGGTGTATCGCGGCACCACCAGCACCGTCCCCCGAGAGCGGCGCGGTTCTATCGAATTATTCCGCAGCCTGGTCGGCAATAGCCACTCCATCCGCCAGGTGCGCAAGCTGATCGAGCAGGTCGCCGTTGCCGACGCCAATGTGCTCATCCTGGGCGAGTCCGGCACCGGTAAAGAGGTCGTGGCGCGTAACCTGCATTACTATTCCGCCCGGCGCGACAAACCCTTTGTGCCCATCAACTGCGGCGCCATTCCCGCCGACCTGCTCGAGAGCGAGTTGTTTGGTCACGAGAAGGGCGCCTTTACCGGCGCCATCAGTGCGCGTCAGGGACGCTTCGAACTGGCCGAGGGCGGCACCCTGTTTCTGGATGAAATCGGCGATATGAGCCTGCATATGCAGGTTAAACTGCTGCGCGTGCTGCAGGAGCGTACCTTCGAGCGGGTCGGCAGCAACAAGAGTATTAGCACCAATGTGCGCATCGTCGCAGCCACCCATCGCGATCTGGAACGCGCCATCAAGGAGGGCAAGTTCCGTGAGGACCTGTTTTACCGCCTGAACGTCTTTCCCATCGAAATGCCGCCGCTGCGCGAGCGCCGGGAAGATATCCCCCTGCTGGTGAACGAATTGATCGCCCGCCTCGAGAACGAGGGCCGCGGTACCGTGCGTATCACCCAGCCCACCATGATGGCGCTGTGCCAGTACAGTTGGCCCGGTAACGTGCGCGAGCTGGCCAATCTGGTGGAACGGCTGGTGATCATGTATCCCACCGGGGTCGTGGATCAGAACGACTTGCCGGAAAAATTCCAAAGCGGCGAATTGAGCCAGGGCGAGGCCATCGTCAACGAGTTGATGGCGCAACAGCCCGAGTTGGACGAATTGCCGTCCGACTCCAGCGCGAATCTGCCGCGCTTGCCGCGCGAGGGCATCGACCTGAAAGAATATCTGGGTGACCTAGAGCGCCATTTCATCCAGCAAGCCCTGGACGATGCCGACGGCATCGTTGCCCATGCCGCCAAGCGCTTGCAACTGCGGCGTACCACCCTCGTCGAAAAAATGCGCAAATACGGGCTGCAGCGCAATGAAGAAGTGACGTAAATTTGACTTCGCCCGCCAATCCATCTTGTAAGCTTCTGATTTAAATAGACTCTATAAACCTGGCCCGATTTTTGCATTGGTTCTGTGTACGACAATAACTCACAACACAGACGAGCAGACAGGCAATTATGGCGTTACCAGGCATTGACCGGCTTGAGCATCTGAAAGACGCATTTCAGGCATTTAACCAGATGTCTGAGGCGCTGCTGTGTTCCTACCACGAACTCGAGCATCAGGTCGAACGCCTGAACCGGGAGCTGGCCCGGCGTGATGCCGATGCGGCACCCGGCTTGGCCAGTCGCTTGCGCAATATGCTCGACGCCCTGCCCGGCGCCGTGGTGGTCCTGAACGGCAGAGGCGTGGTGCAACTGGCCAATCTGGCCGCCCTCGACATGCTCGGTGAACCCCTGGAGGGCATTCAGTGGCGTGGTGTCATTCAGCGCGCCTTCGCGCCCCGTGCCGACGATGGCCACGACATCTCGCTTAAAGACGGCCGCCGGGTCAGCATCGTCACCAACTCCTTGGGGCGTGAGCCGGGCCAGATCCTGCTGATCACCGATGTTACCGATAAGCGCGCACTGCAGGACAAGTTGGGGCGCTTTCAACGACTCTCCGCCATGGGCCAGATGGCCGCCTCGCTGGCGCATCAGATCCGTACCCCCACCGCCTCGGCGTTGCTGTATTTATCCAATCTCAGTCGTCAGCGCGACAATCCCGCTGCGATCGCCAAATACAGCGCCAAGCTGCGCGCCCAACTGCAGCACATCGAGGCCATGGTCAGCGACATGCTGGTGTATGCCAGCGGCAGTTCCACCCTCCAAACGACCCGCTTCAGTCTGACCATGCTCTGCCAAGCCGTGGTCCAGGGGGTGCAGGGCCAATTCGATCAAAACGGTGTCAGTCTGACGCTGGAAAACCAGGCGCCTGAACTGGAGCTCAGCGGCAATCTGGACGCCATGAAGGGTGCGTTGATCAACCTATTGATGAATTCCATGCATGCCGCCGGGCAGGCACCGCTGCACGTCGTGCTGCGTCTGGCTCAACAGGATGCCGACACGGTGTGTATCAGCGTGACGGACAACGGTGTCGGCATTCCCGCCGATATCCAGGCCAACATATTCGATCCCTTTTTCACCACAAGACCACAGGGAACAGGTCTGGGCCTCGCGGTTGTGAAGTCTGTCGTTGACAAGCAGGGTGGCCGAATTGAGTTGGTGTCCACACAGGGACAGGGCACCGAGGTCACTCTGGCCCTGCCGTTGCAGCCAGACGGCAACGACGGGCATACCCAACCGTATAACATGCAAGCAGAGGTAGGATTATGAACGCAGCAGCTGTTCTGGTCGTCGAGGATGATATTTCACTTCGTGAAGCACTTTGCGACACACTGGAAATGGCGGGCATACAGGTCAGGGCCGTGGCCGACGGCAACGCCGCCCTGAAGATTATTGAACACGAAAAGGTCTCCGTGGTGGTCAGTGATGTCCACATGCGGCCGATGGACGGACATGCCCTGCTGCAGAAGCTCAAGGCGGCCAATCCCAATCTCCCGGTCGTTTTAATGACCGCCTATGGCAGTGTCGAAAACGCGGTCAAGGCCATGCGCGACGGTGCCAGCGATTATTTGGTGAAACCCTTCGAAGCGGACGTGTTGCTCAACATGGTCAACCGCTTTCTCAATCAAAAGAGTGCCGCGCGGGATTTGATTGCCGAAGACGAAAAGACCATGCGCGTAGTGGCCCTGGCCGAGCGCGTGGCCGCCGCCGATGTTACCGTGCTGATCAACGGCGACAGCGGTACCGGCAAGGAAGTCATCGCGCGCCACATTCACAACTGCTCGGCGCGCGCCGAGGGTCCCTTTGTCGCCATCAATTGCGCCGCGATCCCGGAGAATATGTTGGAAGCGGTGTTGTTCGGCTATGAAAAAGGTGCCTTCACCGGTGCCTACCAGGCCTGTGCCGGCAAGTTTGAGCAGGCCCAGGACGGCACCCTGCTGTTGGATGAAATCTCGGAAATGGACCTTGGTTTACAGGCCAAGCTGTTGCGCGTGCTGCAGGAGAAAGAAGTGGAGCGCCTGGGCGGTAAGAAGACCATCCCCCTCAATGTGCGCGTGCTGGCCACCACCAACCGCAACATGAGGGAGGATGTCGCCGCCGGCCGTTTCCGCGAAGACCTGTATTACCGCCTTAACGTCTTTCCCCTGAGTCTGCCGTCACTGCGGGCACGCAGCGGCGACATCGTGCCGCTGGCGGAACTGTTTATCGCCAAATACGCCGGTGCCGCGGCGCCGAGCCTCAGCGATGCCGCCAAGTATGCGCTCACCCGCCATGCTTGGCCCGGCAATGTGCGTGAGCTGGAGAACGTCATTCAGCGCGCCTTGATCCTATGCGACGACGGCGAACTCAGTACTGAAGATCTGCAATTCGAGACCCTGGAAGACCAGGAAGAAGCGCAGCTTTCCTTGCACCAGGAATTGGACTCAAACCTGAATAACGATCTCAAACTAAAGGAATTCGACCTGATCGCCCATGCCCTGAGTGAATGCAGCGGCAGTAAAAAGGCGGCGGCCGAGTTGCTGGGTATCAGCCCGCGTACACTGCGCTACAAATTGGCGCGCATGCGCGCCCAAAATCTTTTGATCCCCGGCGAATAATGTCGTTAAGACTGGAGGAAACGTCATGAATAACACTATGAATGTCGACCAAGTGCTGATGCAGATGCGTGTTATGGCAGCCCAGGCCAAGGGCATCCAGGATGTCAGTCAAGTGGAGGCTAAAGGCGGTGCCGATTTTTCCGACATGCTGGTGAAATCCATCAACGCCGTCAACGAAAGCCAACAGGCCTCCGGGGATTTGAAGAAACGTTTCGAAATGGGTGATCAGAGCGTCAACATGGTCGATGTGGCCGTCGCCTCAGAAAAGGCCAAGATCGCTTACACCGCCATGAGTGAGGTGCGCAACAAACTGATCAAGGCCTATCAAGACATCATGAGCATGCCTGTTTAAGGCCGTATTCAATTGTTTGAGCGGGTAAATAAATGGCGCTGGTAAAAGCTGAAAATATCGGTAATCAAATTGAAGGCATGAGCAGCATGCCGCTGTTCCGGCAACTGGGCATGATGGTGGCGTTGGCCGCCACCGTGGCCCTGGCGGTGGCGATTGTGTTATGGGTCAAAGAGCCGACCTATCGCATGTTGTACGGCAGTTTGTCGGATCAGGAAATGATGGAAATCACCCAGGTCCTGGACCAGGCCGGTATCAAGTACGACATCAACAGCAGCACCAACGCCGTGCTGGTGGATGCCGGCCGCGTGCACGATGCACGCATGCAGCTTGCCGGGCAGGGACTGCCCAAGGGCAGCGGCACCGGTTATGAATTGCTTGATAAGGACCAAGGCTTCGGCACCAGCCAATTCATCGAAACGGCGCGCTATCAACGTGCCATCGAGGGTGAGCTGTCGCGCACTATCGGTTCGCTCAATAATATCCAGAACGCCCGGGTTCACCTGGCCATTCCCAAGCAGTCCGCCTTCGTGCGCAATCGCAAGAAGCCCAGTGCCTCGGTGATGCTGAATCTCTATCAAGGTCGCGCCATGACCAAGGGGCAGGCCGATTCCATTGCCCACCTGGTGGCGTCCAGCGTGCCCAATCTGGAAATGGAGGACGTCACCGTGGTCGATCAAAACGGCCGCCTGTTGTCACGCCCCGACGGTGAGACCGAATTCGGTCAGTCGTCCAACCAGTTTGAATACCGCAAGAACCTGGAGCAGTATTACACCAGCCGTATCGAGCAGATACTCGAGCCCATCGTTGGCATGGGCAAGGTCAAGGCTCAGGTGGTGGCCGATCTCGACTTCACCGTCACCGAGCAGACCCATGAATCCTACAATCCCGACCTGCCTTCCATTAGAAGTGAGCAGACCATTGAGGAGGAGAGCAGCGCAGCTGCAGCCAAGGGCGGCCTGCCCGGCGCGCTCAGCAATCAGCCGCCCGGTGCCGCTGCGCTGAATGAAGCGGCGGGGGAAGGGGCGAATAGCGGTGCCAGCAACAACAGTCGCCGCGTCGTGCGCAACTACGAACTTGATAAGACCATTAGCCACACCCGCTACCAGACCGGCGAGATCAAGCGCCTGTCCGCGGCGGTCGTGATCGATAACAAACAGGGTGAGGACGGTAGCGTGCCGCTCAGTGGCGAGGAGCTGACCCGCATCAACGGCCTGGTGAAGGAGGCGATCGGCTTTAATCCGGCCCGCGGCGATAGTGTCAATATCATCAACGCGCCCTTCATTACCGAAGCCGAGGCCGAGCCCCTGCCCGAGACATCCTTGCTGGATCAGCCTTGGATCTGGGATGCGGGCAAGCAGCTCGCCGGCCTGGCGCTGGTATTGTTCCTGGTCTTCGGTGTATTGAAACCGGTGCTCAAGAGTCTGGCAGAAAAGGGTGCCACCGTGCGCCACTCCGCGCCGTCCTCGAATAACGACGTGGCCTTGCAAGGGCCGGCCTCCATGCCGGCGCTGCCCAACGCCCGTGCTTACGAAACGACGCTGGAGACCGCCAAGGCGGTGGCTCAACAGGAGCCGCAGCGGGTGGCGCAGGTAGTCAGGGAGTGGGTGGACAAGGATGGCTGAAAACAATAAGCGCCGCGATGCGGGTGGTCTGAGCGGTGCTGAGCGCGCCGCGATCCTGCTCATGAGTCTGGGCGAAACCGATGCCGCGGCCATTCTAAAACACATGGGCCCGAAAGAGGTACAAAAGGTCGGCACGGCCATGGCGCACACCTCTAACGTATCCAAAGAGGTCGTGCTTGATGTGATTAACAGTTTCGTCGAGGAAGTGGATGCCAAGGCCGCACTGGGCGGTTCTGAAGACTATATCAAGAACCTGTTGATGCAGGCCCTGGGTGAGGACAAGGCCTCCCAGGTGATCGACCGCATCCTGCTGGGGCATTCTTCCAAGGGGCTCGAGTCGCTGAAATGGATGGAGCCCAAGGCGGTGGCGGAGTTGATTCGCACCGAGCATCCGCAAATCATCGCCATCGTGTTGTCTTATCTCGACGGTGACCAGGCCGCAGCGATTCTGTCCATTCTGCCGGAGCGTACGCGTTCCGATATTGTCATGCGCATCGCCTCCCTCGACGGTATTCAACCCTCGGCGCTGCAAGAACTCGATTTGATCCTGGAAAAACAATTTACCGGCAACAGCTCGGTGCAGTCCTCCAGCGTCGGTGGTATGAAGACCGCCGCCAATATCCTTAACTTCATGGATGGCTCGGTGGAATCCGAGATTATGGATGAGGTCAAAGAGGCCGACGCCGAGCTGGGGCAGGGCATCGAAGAGCTGATGTTCGTATTCGACAACCTCGTCGATATCGATGACCGCGGCATTCAAACCCTGCTGCGCGAGGTCTCCTCCGAGACCCTGGTGCTGGCACTCAAGGCCGCCGACGAGACGGTCAAGGAAAAGATCTTCAAAAACATGTCCAAGCGCGCCAGCGAAATGTTGCGCGACGATTTGGAGGCCAGGGGGCCGGTCAAACTCTCCGATGTGGAGGCGGCGCAGAAAGAAGTGCTTGCCATTGCCCGCCGCATGATGGAATCCGGCGAACTGGCCATGGGCGGCAAGGGCGGGGATGAATATGTCTAAGCTGCCGGATAATGGCGGGGAGGCCAAGGTCTGGGCCGTGCCCGAGATCAAGGCGGACTCCAGCCGCAATCTCACCCATACCGATACCAGCTTGTCGCCACGCGAAAGAAAGGCGGTCGAGGAGAAGGTTAACAAACTCAAACACTCCGCCTACCAGGAGGGCTTTGAAAAGGGCCGCCGCGAAGGGGCGATCCGCGGCCAGCAACAACTTGATCAGACGGCTCAATCCGTGGCCAACGTAATGGATGCCATGAGCGCGCCCTTGCAGCGTATGGAAGAACAACTGGAATCCGAGTTGGTCAAACTGGCCGTTGCCATCGCCAAGCAGATCGTCCGGCGCGAGCTCAAGACCGATCCCCGTCAGGTAGTGGCGGTGGTGCGCGAAGCACTCGCCATTATTCCCTCGGCGGCGCAGCATATTCGGGTGTATTTGTGTCCCGACGACGCGGCGCTGGTGCGCAAGCTCATTCCGGCCAGCGGTGGTGATCGCAGTTGGGAGGTCGTCGACGACCCGCTCCTGAGCCAGGGCAGCTGCCGAGTGGAAAGCGATAGTGCTACTGTCGATGCCAGCTTCGAGGCCCGTATCGCCGCCATCGCCGCCGAGCTGTTGGGCAGCGAGCGTGCCGATGACTGAGCCGCAAGCCGCTCCCCGCGTGTTCGCCGATCTCCCGGCGCGACTGGCCCGCCATAGCGAAACCCTGGAAAACAGGATCCCCTTGGCTGTCAGCGGCAAACTGACGCGCATGGTGGGCCTGACCCTGGAGGCGGTCGGCATCCAGGCGGCGATAGGCGGCCGTTGTTTGGTGATGCCGCCCAGCGGCGAACCCGTAGAGGCTGAAGTCGTCGGCTTCGCCGGAGACAAGACCTACCTCATGCCCACCGGGGACATCCGCGGCTTGGTGCCCAATGCCAAGGTGGTGCCACTCAATAAAGTGTGCGCGGCGCCTGCCGGCATGGCGTTGCTGGGGCGCATTCTCGACGGTGCCGGCCGGCCGCTGGATAGCAAGGGTCCGCTGGGCGTCGATACCTGGGTGCCGCTCAATGGGCGCAGTATCAATCCCCTGGCGCGCCATCCCATCGACATGCCCTTGGATGTGGGCGTCGGCGCCATTAACGCCATGCTTACCGTCGGCCGCGGTCAACGCATGGGCCTGTTCGCCGGCAGCGGTGTGGGCAAGAGTGTGCTGCTGGGTATGATGACCAAGTACACCACCGCCGATGTGATCGTGGTCGGTCTGATCGGTGAGCGCGGCCGCGAGGTGAAGGAGTTCATCGAAAATATCCTCGGTCCCGAGGGCATGGCGCGTGCCGTGGTGGTGGCCACGCCGGCGGATAATTCGCCGCTGATGCGTCTGCACGGCGCCATGTTGGCCACCAGCATCGCCGAATATTATCGCGATCAGGGGCTGCAGGTGCTGCTGTTGATGGATTCCCTGACCCGTTATGCACAGGCCCAGCGCGAAATCGCCCTGGCCATCGGCGAGCCGCCCGCCACCAAAGGCTATCCGCCCTCGGTGTTCGCCAAATTGCCGCAACTGGTGGAGCGTGCCGGCAACGGCGACAAGGGCGGCGGTTCAATTACTGCCTTTTATACCGTGCTTACCGAGGGTGACGACCAGCAGGACCCCATCGCCGATGCCGCACGCGCCATTCTCGACGGCCATATCGTGCTGTCGCGTGAGCTGGCGGAGATGGGCCATTATCCGGCTATCGACATCGAGGCCTCCATCAGCCGTGTCATGAACGAAATCGTTGTGCCCGAGCATATGCAGCAGGCGCGGCGTGTTAAACAGCTCTATTCCACCTACCAGCAGAATCGTGACTTGATCAGCGTCGGCGCCTATAGCAAAGGCAGCAATCCGCGTATCGACGAGGCCATTGCCTACTATCCCCGGCTTATGAATTTTCTGTCGCAGCCCATCGGCGAGGCGGTGCAGTTTGAGCAGAGTCTGGGCGGCTTGGCGGCGCTGTTTAAGAATCCCCCCAGCACCCAGCCCCAGGCAAAGGAATAAGCGTAAATGGCGGATTCGCGGCGCTTCGAACCCATCGCCGATTTGGCTAGAAACAGCGAGCGCGAGGCCGCCAAGGCCTTAGGACAGGCCCTGCAGCAGCTCGAAGCGCACCAGGCGCAGCTGCAGCAGCTAATCGACTATCAGGCTGAATACCGGCGCCGATTGAGTGATTCCGCCAGTCAGGGGATGAATGCCCAGGCCCTGAATGAATATCGGGAGTTTGTCGCCAAACTGGCCCAAGCCATCGACCGGCAGGAGCGGGTAGTAGAACAGCTGCGCCGGGAACTGGAGGACAGTAAACGCTACTGGTTCGCCAAACGGGGACACTCCAAGGCGCTGGACATGGTGCTTGAGCGATATATAAAGAGTGAGCGCCGGGCGCTGGAAAAAAAGGAGCAGCGTGACCACGACGACCGCAACAATCGGGTGAAGCACGACTAACTCACTGTCGTTCAGGCAAGTGCCCGTTCGGGCGCCGTTTTTTGGGTTTAAAGGTATCCAATTTCTATCTAAAGCTCACTATTTGTTTGCCGTTAACAAAGGTGTGCGATTCGAGCGACCAGAAACCGAAAGCAGGGGTGTCTATGACGCAAGAGAATGAAACAGCGGTCTCCGAAACCGAGATGCTGATCGAGTGCGATGAAGCACTGGATATCTCGGTAGCGTCCGATTTCAAGGCGCTGTTGCAGCAGGCCATGGTGCAGGGTTGCCCCGTGGTTTTGGACGGCTCGCGCGTTGAGCGCATCGATTGCGCCGCGCTGCAACTGCTTTCCGCCTTTTTTTTAGAAGCGCAGGAAAGCGGCTTTGAGGTTAGCTGGCGCAACCCCAGCCAGGCATTACGATACGCCGCCGATATGACTGGTCTGAAAGAGACGCTCCATTTGTAGTACATCCACTTCTGCAGGCCATGCACGGAAGAATAATGAGGGGAAATAGCAATGCCGACAATACTTGCAGTTGACGATTCAGCATCCATGCGCCAGATGGTGACCTTTACCTTGAAGGGTGCGGGATTTACCGTCATCGACGCTGTCGACGGTGTCGATGCGTTGGGCAAGGCCAAGAGCGCCAAGGTGGACCTGGTGCTGACCGACGTCAATATGCCGAAAATGGATGGCATCAGTCTGATTAAAGAACTGCGCGCGCTGTCCAATTACAAATTCACTCCAATTTTGATGTTGACCACCGAGTCCGGCGGCGACAAAAAGATGGAAGGCAAGAGTGCCGGCGCCACCGGATGGATAGTCAAACCCTTCAACCCGGACCAGTTGCTGGCGACGATCAAGAAAGTCCTGGGTTGAGGGCGCAGCAATGAGCATCGATATCAGCCAATTCCTCGATACATTTTATGAGGAAAGTTTCGAAGGTCTGGATACTATGGAGACCGAGTTGCTGGCGCTCAAACCGGGCGAGGCCGATGGTGAATCGATCAACACCATCTTTCGCGCTGCGCATTCCATCAAGGGTGGCAGCGGCACCTTCGGCCTTGGCGCCGTCAGTGACTTCACCCATGTGCTGGAAACCCTGTTGGATCAGATGCGCGACGGCCGGCGCGAGGTGACACAAGCGGCGGTGGAACTCATGTTGGCCTCGGTGGATGTGTTGCGCGACATGCTCAATGCCCTGCGCGACGGCAGCGACATCGATAGCGATCGTGTCAACGAAGTACATGGCCAGCTGGAGGCCCTGCTGCAGGGTGATGCCGCGCCGCAAACAGAGCAGGCCGACGCGCAGCCGCTCACCACCGATGCGCAGGCCGCGTCGGTGGCGAACGGCTGGACGGTGCATTTCAAACCCTTTGCCCACTTGTTTAAAACCGGCAACGATCCGGTCCGGATTATCAGAGAGCTGGCCGATCTGGGCAGCATGCAGGCCAGCGTCGACCTCACCGCCCTGCCCGAATTCGATTTGCTCGATCCGGAAGAATGCTACCTCGCCTGGCGCATCAACCTGGACGGTGATATCAGCGAAGCCCAGATCAGAGACGTATTCGTCTGGGTGGAAGATGACTGCGACTTGAGCGTGGAGGCATGTGCTGCCCCCCCTGAAGCCAGCGACTCAAAAGCGCATCTTGAACAGGGTGAAGCCCCGGGCGGGAACGACGCAGGCGCCGTTGAAATTCAGGCCGATGAGACACGCGCGCGTGAAACCGTACAGCAGCCCCAGGCCGGCGCTGAGCAAGCCAAATCTCAGACAGCGGCCCCTGCGACGAAGAAGCAGGCCAACGCTGAATCCGGCTCCATCCGCGTCGGAATCGATAAGGTGGACGCGCTCATCAATATGGTGGGCGAATTGGTCATCACCCAGTCCATGCTCAATCAGCTGGGCGAAGAATTCACTATGGACCGGGTGCAAAAACTGCAAGAAGGTTTGACCGAACTCGAACGACATACACGCGAATTACAGGAAAATGTCATGCGCATTCGCATGCTGCCAATCAGCTTTTCCTTTAACCGCTTCCCGCGTCTAGTCCACGATCTGAGCACCAAGCTCGATAAGAAAGTGGAGCTGAAGATGTCAGGTGAACAGACCGAGCTCGACAAGACGGTGATGGAGAAGATCGGCGACCCGCTGGTCCACCTGGTCAGGAACTCCTTGGATCACGGCATCGAATCGCCCGAAGAACGCCAGGCCAAAGGTAAGCCCGAAACCGGCACCTTGCATCTCAACGCCTATCATCAGGGCGGCAACATCGTTATCGAGATTCATGACGACGGGGCCGGTCTGGATGCCGAGCGCATACGTGCCAAGGCCATCGAGAAGGGCCTGGTTAATGAGCATGAAGAGCTGTCACACGACAAGATCTATGACTTGATATTTGCGCCGGGATTTTCCACCGCCAAGGAAGTCAGCGATGTCTCCGGCCGCGGCGTGGGCATGGACGTGGTCAAGCGTAATATCAAAGACCTTGGCGGTGTGGTCGAGGTGAAGTCGGAGCAAGGGTTGGGGTCGACGTTTACCATCCGCCTGCCCCTGACCCTGGCCATCCTCGACGGACAGCTGGTGCGCATCGGCGATCAGACCTACGTGGTGCCTCTGGTATCCATCATCGAGTCCCTGCAGATCAAGTCGGAAAAAGTCAGTTCTATCGCCGGCGGTACGGAGTTGTACAAGCTGCGGGATGACTATCTGCCGATTATTCGTATGCATGAGCTGTTTAATATCGAGTCGGACAACACCGAACTGGTCAACGGCCTACTGGTGGTGGTTGAAGGCGAAGGTCAAATGGCCGGTATATTCGTGGACGATCTACTGGGTCAGCAACAGGTGGTGATCAAGAGTCTCGAAACGAATTATAAAAAGGTGAAAGGCCTCTCTGGAGCGACCATTTTGGGCGATGGTACCGTCGCCATGATACTGGATGTGCAGGGTCTCGTGGCCTTGTCGCGAGAACGGCTTAGATCCCTCAGGGACCGGTCCGCGGTTGCCTAGTGCGGAATTAAGGAGATTGCAATGAATATGATTCAGGGCCTGGATATGGATACGATCGCGGGCGACAGCGACGGCAACCAGTATCTAACCTTTATGCTGGCCGGTGAGGAATACGGGCTGGATATTCTGAGAGTGCGGGAGATCAAGGGCTGGGACAATGTGACACCCATTCCCAATACACCCAAATACATCAAGGGCGTGATCAATCTGCGTGGCACGATAGTGCCGATTATCGATCTGCGCCAGCGCTTTTCCCTGGACGCCATCGAATACGGCCCCACCACGGTGGTGATTGTACTCAAGGTGAATAGCGAAAAAGGCAGCCGCACCATGGGTATTGTGGTGGACGCGGTCTCCGAGGTCTACAACATCGATGAAGAATCGCTAAAGGCGGCGCCTGATTTCGGTCAAGCGATCAGTACCGATTTTGTAAAAGGCTTGGGTACGGTGGATGAAAAGATGATTATCGTTCTGGATATCGATCATCTTCTGAATTCAAGCGTGCTGAACGCGGTGGTTGACCAAGCGACCGAATAGAATCAAATTGCTATAGAACGCATTCTTTTCAACAAAACAAAGCATCCCATGTCGCGCCGCTCGATGGTCGCTGGTCAGGAAGAAAATTGAATGTCGAGGGAATTCGAGTTTACCGATAAGCATTTTCAACAAATTAGAAAGCTGGTTCTAGAGCATACCGGTATTCATCTTTCCGATATCAAGATGGATATGGTCTATAGTCGTTTGGCGCGCCGTCTGCGGCAACTCCATCTCAACTCCTTCACCGACTACCTGGAACTGCTGGCGCAGGGCGATGATGGTGAGCTGGGCAATTTCGTAAACTCCATCACCACCAATCTAACGTCGTTTTTTCGTGAGCAGCATCATTTTGAATATCTGAAGGCCACCGTACTGCCGCAGCTGATGCGACTCAATGCGGCCAGCAAGACCATCCGCATTTGGTCGGCCGGATGTTCCTCCGGTGAAGAGCCTTATAGTCTCGCCATTACAGTGAAGGAGGCCATCCCCGACAAGCTCGGCTGGGACGTCCGCATTCTGGCCACCGACCTCGATACCAACGTGATCGCCACCGGTAGTGAAGGCGTCTATACCTTGGAACGCGTCAACGGCCTGCCTCCGGCGGTGCTGAAACGCTGGTTTTATCGCGGCACGGGTGAGCGCGCCGGTCTGGTCAAGGCTTCCTCGGCGCTGCGTGATTTAATCATATTCAAACAACTCAATCTGATGGGCGACTGGCCCGTCAAAGCGGGGGTCGATGTCATCTTTTGCCGTAACGTGGTGATCTATTTCGATAAGGATACCCAGCGCCGCCTGTTTCACCGCTATGCCGATATCCTGCGCTCCGACGGCTACCTCTTCGTCGGGCATTCAGAAACGCTCTATAAGGTCTCCGAGCGTTTTAGGTTGTTGGGCAAAACCGTTTATCAGAGGATGGCCTGATGACAGGCGGATTCACTACAGCGCGGCCGGAGGCGAGGCAGCCTAAGGCATTGCCCGGCTTTTCCCATATCAATCGTTATTGGGACAAGATGCACGATGTCTATGCCGCCAAGATCCTGCCCGGCGAATATTATGTCAGTCTGGAAGGGGAAATGATCGTCACGGTATTGGGCTCTTGTGTCTCGGCCTGTATTCGCGACAGTGTGTTCGGCATCGGTGGCATGAATCACTTCATGCTGCCCATCGGCGCCGCGGGCGGCGGTAGCAACAGCACCTGGAACAATGCCGCCACGCGTTACGGCAATTTCGCTATGGAGGCGTTGATCAACGATGTGCTGAAGCACGGCGGCCGGCGCGAAAATCTGGAGTTGAAGATTTTCGGCGGCGGTATGGTGATGGAGCATATGACCAACATCGGCAAACAGAATATCGCCTTCGTGCATGAATTCATCAAAACCGAGGGGCTCAAGTTATTGGCGGAAGACTTGGGGGGTATCTATCCCCGGAAGGTCCACTATTTTCCCCAGTCCGGCAAGGTGAGGATGAAGAAGCTGCGCTCCATGCACAACAGGACCATTATCGAGCGTGAAGCCGATTATATGGACAGCCTCGAGACCAAGCCCATCGAGGGTGAAATCGATCTGTTCTGATCGATGCGGACGCGATGGCTAAGATCAAAGTCCTAATCGTTGATGACTCCGCCCTGGTGCGTAAGCTGCTGACGGAAATGTTGTCCGATGCCCCCGGCATCGAGGTGGTCGGTGCGGCGCAGGATCCCTATATCGCCCGTGAAAAGATCAAGCAACTGCAGCCCGACGTGCTTACCCTGGATGTGGAAATGCCACGCATGGACGGACTCACCTTTCTCAAGAACCTGATGCGTTTGCACCCCATGCCGGTGGTGATGGTGTCGTCCCTCACCGAAGCGGGCGCCGATGTCACCCTCGAAGCCCTGGAAACCGGCGCCATCGATTTCGTCACCAAGCCCAAGCTGGATCTGGCCGAAGGCCTCGGCGCCTATCGCGATGAACTGGTTAACAAGCTGAAGACCGCCGCCGCCGTCAGCAAGACCGCCTTGCTGATACGCTCCGCTTCGCTCCAGGTGCGCCAGAAGAACAGTGTCGATGCGGTGATCCAAAAGGAAATCGGTAAGCACTATCGCACCACCGATCGGCTCATCGCCATGGGTGCGTCCACCGGGGGCACGGAGGCCATCCGCGAGGTGTTGGTCGACATGCCCCCGGATGCGCCGGGCATTGTGATCGCACAGCACATCCCCGCCGCCTTTAGCGAACCGTTCGCCCGGCGTATGGACAGCCTTTGTGCCATTCACGTCAAACAGGCCGAGGATGGAGATCAGATCCTTCCCGGTCATGCCTATATCGCGCCGGGCGACGCGCACTTGCTGGTGGTGCGTGACGGGGCCAAATATCGCTGTCGTCTCAGCGACGGTCCGCCGGTGAATCGGCATCGCCCGGCGGTGGACGTATTGTTTCGCTCGGTGGCGCAGACTGCCGGTCCCAATGCCCTGGGGGTGATCCTGACCGGAATGGGCGCCGATGGCGCCGACGGCTTGAATGAGATGCGCCAGGCCGGCGCCCAGACCATCGCCCAGGACGAGAAGACCAGCGTGGTCTGGGGCATGCCGGGCGAGGCGGTCAAGCGCGGCGCTGTGGATTTCGTCCTGCCGCTCAACACGGTCGTGCGCAAGCTCATCGAACTGATTCGGAAATAGCACCGCGCGGCGCTGCCGCCGGCGACCAAGCTTTTCTCCCGAGGTATTCAATGCACGTTGGTACGTTAATTGCTCTATATCTAACGCGAAACCAGGATATATGACCGAATGCAAACAGCGACACCCGATATTTCATCTCTCTTAGCCGGACTGCTGCCGGGGCAGGGGCCTGCCTCCGGCGCCGTGATCGGTGCCGGAAGGCCGGCGCAAGGGGTTGAAACAAAAAGCGAAAATGGCCCGTCGCCGTTTTTGAGTGCGCTCCGAGCGTCGCAGCAACAATTGCCGCTCGACAGCCCGAGCGGCGCGGCGGGGCTGAACCCCGAAGCCTTGCGCGCCGTCGTTGAGCAGCTGATCGGCGGCCAGGCGGCAACAGCTGGCTCGCCTTTGCCGCAGCAGCCGGGGCAAGGTCTTGCCGCTGAGGAGTTGGAGGCGCTGCTGGCGCAGCTGGAGTTGCCGCCGGACAGCCTGGCGGCGGTATTCAAGCAGATTAAACTGGCCACGACTCAGCGCGACGCCGAGGCCGCAGCGAATCCCGTCGCCGATGCCCCAGCGGATCCCATCGCCGATGCCCCCTTCCCGCCACTGCTGACCATGACCCCCGCGCCGTCCCCGGCCGCCGATGCGCGTCTGCTGGACGAACGGGTGGCGGCCCTGGCCAATGCCCACACGCCGGTTCAAGCCCCATTGGCCGCCGGGCGTCAGCCCCAGCCGCCGACGGCGGCTCCGGCCCTCGAGCTAGACAGTGTCGAGGTATCCGCTAACCCGGAGGCGGGTCAGCGGCTGAGTGTCAATCCGGTGGCCGCCATTTCGCCCGCCATGCTGGAACGCGTGATGATGAACACGAACCTGGAACGCCGGCCGTCGGCCGAGCTGCTCAACTGGAGTGACGGCCAAATCGATTCACTGGCCACCCTGCAGGGCGGCTCACAAGGACGCCCCATGACCACCACCGCCGGCGATGCCCGGCCGACGCAAAGCTTTATCCAGACGCCCTTGAATGATCCGCAGTGGCAGCAGGATTTCAGCAATCGGGTGGTGATGCTGGCCAGGGGCGGCGCAACGGGCCAGGCCCAGGTCGCCGAGATTCGCCTCAATCCCGCTCATCTGGGGCCGGTGGAGGTACGCGTGGTGATGAACGACGATAAGGCCTCGATCACCTTTTCCGCCCACCACACGGCGGTGCGCGATGCGATCGAGACCTCGTTGCCGCGGCTGCGTGAAATGTTCTCCGGTTCCGGTGTGCAGCTGGCGGATGCGACGGTGTCGGACCAATCCTTGCCGGATCGGCGTCAGCGCCATCAGCAGGGACAGGCGGATGGCCACGGCTTCGCCGCCGCTCCGTCGGGCTTCGATGACGACGCCGAACGGGTGATCGGACAGGTCGATCTGTCCGCGCTGCCGTTGCAACGCGGCCTGGATCTGTACGCGTAAACCCCCGTCGCTTTCTTGTCGTTGTCTCCCGCCGCACCTCAATACGCCCAGTCAAAAATCCGTCGCCATCTCCTTTTAAGATTGTAAGCCGTTGTAATTATTAGAACATTTTCGTGGCATGCTAATTGCTATTCCAGATTGGGTGATCCAATCAGCTTGAGGAAAGGCAATGGCAGACGCGGACGACGACGATACCAAACCGGCCAAGAAGGGCAATGCCAAGAAGATGATCTTCATGGTGCTGACCCTGCTGGTGCTGCTGGGGGCGGGCACTGGCGGCACGCTCTATTTCACCGGCATGTTGGGCGGCACGGGCGACCCGGACGTCGCGGAAGAAGAGCAAAAGCCGCAACAGGACGCCAATAAGGTGCCGATCTACTTCGCCTTTCCCGAACCCTTTACCGTCAACTTCGAGACCGACCAGGGACTGCGTTTCCTGCAGGTCAGTGTTGAGATCATGACCTACAACCAAACCGCCGTGGACGGCATCCAGACCCACATGCCGGCGCTCAAAAATAACATCATCCTGCTGCTCAGCAATCAGAGCTACGGCACCCTGGTCACCCTCGAAGGCAAAGAAGAGCTGCGCCAAAAGACCCTGAACGAGATCCTGAGCATTCTGAAAAAGCATAAGGTCGAGGGTAAGGTCGAGGAAGTCTATTTCACAACCTTTGTAATGCAATAAGACTATGTCAGTAAACGACCTGTTATCACAAGACGAAATCGACGCCCTGTTACACGGCGTCGACGGCGGTGACGTCGAGACCGAAGAAGACATCTTCGACGGCGAGGCCAAGGCCTACGATTTCACCAGTCAGGATAGGATCGTGCGCGGGCGCATGCCTACCCTGGAGATGATCAACGAGCGCTTCGCCCGCTATTTCCGGACCAGCCTGTTCAACATGCTGCGCCGCACCGCCGAGATCGCCGTCGGCGGCGTGCAGATGCTCAAGTTCGCCGAATACGTTCACACCCTGTTCGTGCCCACCAGCCTGAATCTGGTCCACGTGAAGCCACTGCGCGGTACCGGACTGTTCGTCTTCGATCCCAAATTCGTATTCATCGTGGTGGACAACTTTTTCGGTGGCAGCGGCAAGTTCTACAACAAGATCGAGGGCCGCGAATTCACCCATACCGAGAACCGTATCATCGAGATGATGCTGCAAAAGGCGTTTCAGAATATGAAGGATGCCTGGGCGCCGGTCATGGATGTGGATTTCGAATTTCAGAACTCAGAGGTCAATCCGCACTTCGCCAATATCGTCAGCCCCACCGAGGTGGTGGTGATCTCCACGTTTCATATTGAATTGGACGGCGGCGGCGGTGACATCCATGTCACCATCCCGTACTCCATGCTCGAGCCGATCCGTGAATTACTCGACGCCGGCACCGTCAGCGACCGTACCGAGGTGGACGAGCGCTGGACCCGGGCGCTGATGGAAGACATCAAAGAAGCCAATATCGACGTCAAGAGCACCCTCACCGAGGTGGATATGAGCTTGCGCGAGGTTCTTAACATGAAGGCGGGCGATATCATCCCCTTTGATTTTCCCGAACGGGTCATTTTGGCCACCGAGGACGATGTGCCCGTGTTTCGCGGCAAATTCGGCGTCCACCACAGCAATAATGCCATCCGCATCATAGAGCCGATCAAGGCCGGCCTACCCGTTGTTACCAAGCCAGGAGTTGACCGATGAACGACGAAACCGAAAACCCGGATATCAGCAGCGATGACGCCGCTGCCGAGGATGCCTGGGCTGCCGCGCTGGCGGAGCAGGACGAGGAAGAAAACAACGCGCCGCAGGCCGAACCGGCCGAATTGGACGAGTTCACCGACCCCGTACCCCATGTGCCGGGCGAGGAAAACCTGGACGTCATCCTCGACATCCCGGTCACCATTTCCATGGAGATCGGCCGCAGCAAGATCAGTATCCGTAATCTGCTGCAATTGAACCAAGGCTCGGTGGTGGAGCTCGATCGGCTCGCCGGTGAGCCCATGGACGTGCTGGTCAACGGCACCCTCATCGCCCACGGCGAAGTGGTGGTGGTAAACGAAAAGTTCGGCATCCGCCTGACCGACGTGATCAGTGCCCAGGAACGTATCAAGAAACTCAAATAAGCGCAGGTATTCAGTGATTCCTTACCGATACATAGTCCTCTTTATGGCGCTTCTGCCCGGCTTGGCGGCGGCCCAGGAACAGGCGGATAAAGTGCAGAAAAGCCTGCCGCATACCTCGGCGGACCAGATGATCAAGCTGGTGCTGGGGCTGTTGTTCGTATTGTTCCTGATCTTTCTATTAGCCTGGTTGTTCAAGAAATACCTGGGCGGTTCGGTTATCTACAACGCCTCGCTCAGGAGCGTCGCCGGTGTTTCGGTGGGACAGAAGGAGCGCGTGGTACTGATGCAAGTGGGCGAGCGCCAGATCCTGGTAGGCGTGGCGCCGGGCCAGGTCAACATGCTCTATGCCTTGGAAAAGGGAGATGAGATCAAACCCCCGACACCGGCCGAGAAGGGCGCCTTCGCTGAAAAACTCAAACAGAGCCTGACCCGGCTGGACAAACAATGAAAGGTTTGCTCATTCTTTTGGCCCTGTTTTTTCCCGCTGTCGGTTTCGCCGAGCCCGGTATGCAGGCCCTGTCCATGAGCGTCAATCCGGACGGTACCGAAACCTATTCCCTGAGTATTCAGGTGCTGGTCCTGATGACCCTGCTGACCTTCATCCCGGCGGGGGTGTTGGCCATGACCAGCTTCGCGCGCATCGTCATCGTGCTGGCATTGCTGCGTCAGGCGCTGGGCACCATGTCCACGCCGACCAATCAGATCATCATCGGGCTGGCCTTGTTCATGACGTTTTTCGTCATGGCGCCGGTGTTCGACCGTGTTTATAACGATGCCTTCGAACCTTACATGAACGAGGAGATTTCCAGCGAGGACGCCTTGCTGCGCGCCTCTCAGCCGTTCAAGCGCTTCATGCTCGACCAGGTGCGCGAGACCGACCTTGCCCTGTTCGCCGATATGTCGGGTCAGGAATTCAGCGAAGACAATCTCGGCGATATTCCCTTCTCGGTGCTGGTGCCGGCGTTTTTGACCAGTGAATTGAAGACTGCCTTCCAGATCGGCTTCATGATCTTTATCCCCTTTCTGATAATCGATCTGGTGGTGGCCAGCGTACTCATGGCCATGGGGATGATGATGTTGTCGCCGCTGATCGTGTCTCTGCCGTTCAAGATCATGATGTTTGTCTTAATTGATGGCTGGGTGTTGGTACTGGGCACCCTGGCCTCCAGTTTCTATGTCGCGTGAGGTCAATGTATGACACCTGAAGTCGTCCTCGATATCGGTACTCAGGCATTGCAGGTGTTGACCGTGCTGGTGATGATTATTCTGCTGCCGGCGTTGGCCGTGGGGCTGCTGGTGAGCGTGTTCCAGGCCGCCACCCAGGTCAATGAACAAACCCTCAGTTTCATCCCCAAGCTGTTGGTGACCTTCGGGGTGATCATGTTCGCCGGCCCCTGGCTTCTGAATCTGCTGGTGAATTACTTTCAGCGCCTGATCAGCGGCATTCCCGGCGTGATCGGCTGAGGCGCTGGCTGGTGAATCTCGTCTATGACCAAGTCGTCAATCAACTGCTCTGGTACCTATTGCCGTTTTTTCGCGTCAGCGCCTTTATCGTGGCGGCGCCCATTTTCAGTACCGGCATGGTGCCGATGAAGATACGCCTGATCGTTGCCGTGGCCATTTCAGTGGCCATATTCCCCGGTCTCACGCCTGCCGACAGCGTCGATCCCTTGTCGTTGAACATGTTCTTGCTGGTATTCGAGCAGATTTTGATCGGTGCCGCGCTCGGCTTTGTCATGCAGTTCATCTTCGCCGCCGTGGTCAACGGCGGTCAGTTGATTGGCATGCAGATGGGCCTCGGCTTCGCCCAGATGATGGACCCGCAGACCGGCGTCAACGTACCGGTGGTGAGCCAGTTTTACAACATCATTGCGGTGCTGTTCTTCCTGTCCCTCAACGGCCACCTGGTGTTGCTGCAGATCCTCGGCGAGAGCTTTGAGATCCTGCCGGTCGGCGGCGAGGGATTGGCCCTGGCGGGCATCGAGGCCATGGTCTATTTTTCCGCCTGGATGTTTTCAGGCGCCCTGATCATGGTCCTGCCTGCGGTGGTTTCTTTGCTGATGATCAATATGGTGATGGGTGTCATGACGCGTGCCACGCCGCAGATGAATATCTTCGCCGTCGGTTTTTCCATCACCATAACCGCCGGTTTCGTGGTGATCATGTTGACCCTCTCCACTGCCTTGCCCCAACTGGCCACTCTGTTCAACGAAGGGTTTTTGTTCATGCGCGAGATGATGAGTAGCTGATATGGCGGAGTCGTCAGACGGTCAGGAAAAAACCGAAGACCCTACCGAGAAAAAACTGCGTGAAGCGCGGGAAAAGGGCCAGGTTGCCCGTTCGCGCGAACTCACCACCACTGTGATGTTGATGACGGCGGCCTTGGGGTTGTTGGCGTTCGGGCCCATGGTGGTGTCGGCCCTGGGCAGGGTCATGGTGAGCAACTTCAGCCTGCGCCGCGCCGAGGTATTCGACACGCGTTACATGATCGATGGCTTTCTCAGCGCGGTCGCCGAGGCCTTGATCGCCCTGGCGCCGTTCCTGGTGTTGCTGGTGGTCTCGGCCATTGCCGGGTCCATCGCCCTGAGCGGCTGGAATTTCAGCGTCCAGGCCTTGGCGCCCAAGTTTTCCAAGATGAATCCGCTCTCAGGCATGAAGCGCATCTTCGGGCCGCAGGGGGCGATGGAGCTGGGCAAGGCCCTGGCCAAGTTCTTCGTCATTGGTATCTGCGGCCTGACGGTGCTGTACTTCGCCTTCGAGCCGGTCATGGGTTTGGGCATGGAGCCGGTGAATCAGGCCATTGCCCACTCCGGCGAACTGATCTTCTGGGGTTTTTTCGCCGTCAGCGCCAGCATGATTGTGATCGCCGCGTTTGATGTGCCGTTTCAGCTGTGGAATCACAAGCGCCAGCTGAAGATGACCAAGCAGGAGGTCAAGCAGGAGAACAAGGATACCGACGGCAGTCCCGAACTCAAGGCTCGCATCCGCCGCACCCAGATGGATATGGCCATGCACCGCATGATGGAGAAGGTGCCCGAAGCCGATGTGGTCATCACCAACCCCCACCACTTCTCGGTGGCCATCAAGTACGACCAGAACAAAATGAATGCCCCCATCTTGGTGGCCAAGGGCGCCGATCTTGTGGCCTTTGAGATCAGAAAGATCGCCCAGGGCAATGACGTGCCCTTGATGGCCTCACCGGCCCTGGCGCGTGCGCTGTTCTTCACCACCGAGCTGGACGAGGAAGTGCCGGAAGGCCTGTATCTGGCCGTGGCCCGGGTACTGGCCTACGTCTACCACCTGAAACAGCAGTTCGGCGGCGCCTATGAGCGTAAAGATCTGGAAATGAATGATCTGCCCATTCCCGAAGATATGCAGTTTGATGCCAAGGGGAAAAAACAGTGACAGCAGTAATAGAGCAGGGGAAGACGTATGGAAAACGCTAAGAACATGCCCAGTATGTCGGAGGTGATGCGCATGGGGCTGGGCGTGCCCGTCATCCTGTTGATGATGCTGGGCATGATGATTGTGCCGCTGCCGGCACTGGGCCTGGATGCGCTGTTCACCTTTAATATATCGCTCTCTTTGATTGTGCTGCTGGCGGTGATCTACAGCAGGCGGCCGCTGGATTTCGCCGTCTTTCCCACCGTGCTGCTGCTCGCCACCCTGTTGCGCCTGGCGCTGAACATCGCCTCCACGCGCGTGGTGCTGCTCGACGGGCATACCGGCACCGACGCCGCCGGTCAGGTGATCGAGGCCTTCGGTGAATTCGTCATCGGCGGCAACTATGCCGTCGGCCTGGTGGTGTTCGCCATCCTGGTGATCATCAATTTCGTGGTGGTCACCAAGGGTGCCGGGCGCGTCTCGGAAGTGTCGGCACGCTTCACCCTGGACGCCATGCCGGGCCGGCAGATGGCCATCGACGCCGACCTCAATGCCGGCCTGATCGGTCAGGAAGAGGCCCAGCTACGGCGTAACGAAATCATCCAGGAAGCGGATTTTTACGGTTCCATGGACGGTGCCAGCAAATTCGTGCGTGGCGACGCCATCGCCGGCATCTTGATTCTGTTCATCAACATCATCGGTGGTTTGGCCATCGGCGTGGCCCAGCACGACATGCTGTTCGCCGAGGCGGTGCGCAATTACACCCTGCTGACCATCGGTGACGGCCTGGTGGCGCAGATCCCCTCGCTGGTGCTGTCCACCGCCACGGCCATTATCGTGACCCGCGTCTCCAGTTCGCAGGACATGGGCGGTCAGATCCTGGGTCAGTTATTCGAAGATCCGCGCGTCTTGATCGTCACCGCCGTTATTCTCGGAGTGTTGGGCATTATCCCCGGCATGCCCAACCTGGTGTTCCTGACCCTGGCCGCCATTATGGGCGGTGGCGCCTACATGGCTATGCAAAAGCGGCAGCGCGCCGCCGCCGCGGAGGCGCAGCAGCAGCGCGAACCGGTGCCGCAGGCGCCGGGGCCGGAGATCAAAGAGCTTAGCTGGGACGATGTGGTGCCGGTGGACACCCTCGGCCTGGAGGTGGGTTATCGTCTGATCCCGCTGGTAGATAAGAATCAAGGCGGCCAGTTGATGGGCCGCATCAAGGGTATTCGCAAGAAGCTGACCCAAGACCTGGGCTTCCTGATTCCCTCGGTGCATATCCGTGACAATCTGGAGCTGGCGCCCAACGTCTATCGCATCACCTTGCTGGGGGCCACCGTGGGCGAGGCCACCATCCATCCCGACCGGGAACTGGCCATCAACCCGGGCCAGGTCTACGGCAACCTGCAGGGCATCCCGGGCAAGGACCCGGCCTTCGGTCTGGACGCGGTCTGGATCGAGACGTCGCAGCGCGATCATGCCCAGGGCCTGGGGTATACCGTGGTCGATCCCAGCACCGTGGTGGCGACCCATCTGAGTCATATCATCGGCGCTCACGGCCAAGAGCTGTTGGGCCGTGAAGAGGTGCAACAGCTGCTTGACAACGTGGCCAAGGTCGCGCCCAAGCTGGTGGAGGGACTGGTGCCCGACATCCTGCCGCTGGGCGTGGTGGTGAAGGTGCTGCAAAGCCTGTTGGAGGAGGGCATTCCCATTCGCGACATGCGCCGCATCGTCGAAACCTTGGCGGACGAAGGCAGCCGGAGTCAAGACCCCGGTATTTTGACGTCGCAGGTGCGTATTGCCCTCGGTCGGTCAATTGTCCAGCAAATCAACGGCATAGCGAACGAGCTGCCGGTCATTACGCTGGATCCAACATTGGAACAGTTATTGCAAGAGTCGGTAAAGAACGCCGGCAGCGGCGGTCTCGGGCTGGAGCCCGGGCTGGCGGAGAACATGTTCTCTGCCCTGGGTGAGGCGGCGCAGCGCCAGGAAGTCAACGGACAGCCGGCGGTGTTGCTGGTCTCGGCCTTGATCCGGCCGGTGCTGGCGCGCTTGACCAAGGGGGGCATCCCGTCGCTGCGAGTGCTGTCATACAACGAGATACCCGATGACAAGCAGATCAAGGTCGTGGCGTCCGTGGGCGGACAAGCGACTCCGGCCCTGGGTTAACCGACATGGCACGTCGGCGCAGTGTAAATGAGGTAAGTGTGCGATGAAAATAAAACGATTTTTTGCTGCGGATGTGAGAAGCGCCATGCGCATGGTGCGCGAGGAATTGGGCGAAGACGCCGTCATCCTCTCCAACCGACGCGTCAACGGCGGCATTGAAATCATTTCGGCCATCGATTATGACGAAAACGCCCTGCGCCGCGAGGTGCAGCAGGAACATGCGCGTGACACCCAGCGTGCGTCGTCCCGGCCGAGAATAGATGACGTTCACCACCCGGCCCCGACCAAGCCCCAAGTCATCTGGAATGAGGAACCGGCCCTGATGGAGATGCGCGGCGAGATCAAGACCTTGCGCGGCCTGCTGGAAAGCCAGCTGGCCGGCATAGGCCGTGCGGAACCGGAACGCCCCCACCCGTTTTATCAAACGCTCAAACAACGTCTGGCCATGCTCGGCCTGGGCAGCAGCATGGCGCGGGAATTGTTGGAATCCCTGGCGCTTGAGGGCAGCGAGGAAGAGTTGTGGCGTCGCCTGCTGGGCAAGATCGCGGTCAAACTCGCGGTCACTGACGACGACATCCTCAACCACGGCGGCGCCGTCGCCCTGGTAGGACCCACCGGTGTGGGCAAGACTACCACCGTGGCCAAGCTGGCGTCGCGCTTCGTGATGCGCCACGGCGCCCGCAGTGTCGCCCTGATCTCCACCGACAGCTACCGCATCGGCGCCCATGAGCAGCTTAAGGCCTATGCCCGCATCCTGGATGTGCCGATCCGTTTCGCCAACAACGCCGCTGGCTTGCAAAGTGCCTTGGATTATTTCTGCGACAAGCGTCTGGTGCTGATTGACACCGCCGGCATGAGTCAGCGCGATCTGCGCCTGTCGGAACAATTCTCTGTATTAAAAAGCGAAAGCGAGCGTGTGCGCAGTTACCTGGTGGCCTCAACCACCTCACGCCTGTCCGGCCTGCAGGAAGTGGTACGCGGTTTCCAGGGCGTAAATCTGGCCGGTTGCATCCTCACCAAGATGGACGAAAGCACCTGCCTCGGCCATGCCCTGGACGTGGTGATTCGGCACCGGCTGCCGGTGGCCTATGTCAGCGACGGGCAGCGCGTGCCGGAAGATTTGCAGCCGGCGCGGGCCCATACCCTGGTCAGCCGCAGTGTCGCCGTGATGCAAGAAAGTACCGACCTGCTCGACGATGAAATGTCGGGCGTGCGCCTGAATGAGGCGGGTTATTAGTATGTTGATGACGGAGACACAGATGGATCAGGCAGCAGGGCTACGAAAAGTGAGTAAGCCGCACCCGGTGAGGGTGATCGCCGTCGCCAGCGGCAAGGGTGGGGTGGGCAAGACCAATGTTTCGGTCAATCTGGCGCTGGCGATGGTGGCGGAAGGCAAACAGGTAATGTTGCTGGACGCCGATCTGGGTTTGGCCAATGTGGACATCATGCTGGGTCTGCGTCCGCAATTTAATCTCTCCCACGTCATCAACGGCGAACGCACCCTGGAAGAGGTGATTGTCGCCGGGCCCAGTGGTTTACAAATCGTGCCGGCCTCGTCCGGTATGCAGAACATGGCCGAACTGACCCCGGCGCAGCATGCCGGCATGATTCAGGCCTTCAGTGAAGTCGGACATGATCTGGATGCCTTGATCATCGATACCGCCGCGGGCATCGCCGATTCGGTGGTGAGTTTCACCCGCGCCGCGCAGGAAGTCATTATCGTCGTCTGCGACGAACCCACCTCAATTACCGACGCCTATGCCTTGATGAAGGTGCTCAACCGAGATTACGGGATTCAGCGTTTTAGGGTACTATCGAATATGGCGCACAGCATGCAAGAAGGGCGTGAGCTATTCAATAAAATGGTCAAGGTTACCGACCGCTTTCTCGACGTAACCTTGGATTTTATGGGCACTATCCCCTACGATGAGTACCTAAGAAAGGCGTTGCAGCGGCAAAAAGCGGTAATTGAGGCCTATCCCAGAAGTAAGGCCGCAATGGCATTCAAGAATTTGGCGAAGAAAGCCGATAACTGGCCCATACCCAGGAACGCGGGCGGACACCTGGAGTTTTTTGTCGAACGGCTGATTCAGAGTGCACAATAAACGTGAAGGGACGCTGCAATGAACGGACTCGCAATGTACAGCAATACTATGCAAACGACTAAAAAAAACAGTAAGGATGACCTGGTCGTACAACATGCGCCGCTGGTCAAGCGCATTGCCTACCACCTGATGTGTCGTTTGCCACCCAGTGTGCAGGCCGACGACCTGATTCAGGCCGGCATGATCGGCTTGCTCGAGGCGGCCCGCAACTACGATTCCAAACAGGGCGCCAGCTTCGAGACCTATGCCGGTATCCGGGTGCGCGGCGCCATGCTCGACGAGATCCGCAAGAACGATTGGGCACCCCGCTCAGTGCACCGCAAGGCGCGCAAGGTGGCCGAGGCGGTCCGCCAGATCGAAAGCATGAAAGGCCGCGACGCACGCGACAATGAAGTCGCCGAAGCGCTGGACATGTCCCTCAGCGAATATCACCAGACCTTGCAGGCGGCCAGTGGTTATCTGATGCTCAGCTTCGACGACCTGGGCGCTGATGACGAAGCGGTTGCCACCACCCTTTCCCAAGCCGCCACGACGCCTTTCGACGGTCTGCAAAAAGAGGATTTCAAACGCAGCCTGGCCGAGGCCATCGCCGGCTTGCCTGAACGCGAACGCCTGGTGATGACGCTGTATTACGACGAAGAACTCAATCTGCGTGAAATCGGTGCGGTGTTGGGCGTCAGCGAATCCCGCGTCAGCCAAATCCACAGCCAGGCCTTGATTCGTCTGCAGGCCCGCCTGGGTCAGTGGACCAAAAACGAATCGGAATAGTCTCGGGCTAAGCACCATTCTGCTGCCGGCACTCGGCCGCCTGGTCTGCGCGCAGGACATTGGTCGCTGCGCCCCCTTACCCCTTCAATGATTTGTCGCAACGGCCGCTTGGGCCGGTCTTAAGTGGCGCGTGCCCACTAGGCTAACCCGTATGACGGGTCCCCGTTGTGGCGCCATGTAAATTAGTCTCAATGCGGCCTAAACATTTTCCAGCAAGTGCAGATAATAATAGAGAGCTTACAGGGCCGTAATTCAATACCGATGTGTCCGTAACCTCTTTTTCAAGAGCCACTAGGTAAATGGAGGTTTCTAGTCTTGGACAAGAACATGAAAATCCTGATTGTAGATGACTTCTCTACGATGCGTAGGATTATAAAGAATCTGCTCAGGGATCTGGGCTTCAATAATACCGACGAAGCCGACGACGGCAACACCGCGTTGCCGAAACTCCAAAACGGCGATTTCGATTTTCTGGTGACTGACTGGAACATGCCCGGCATGCAAGGTATCGACCTGCTCAAGGCCGTGCGCGCCGACGCCAAGCTTGCGAGTCTCCCCGTGCTGATGGTGACCGCCGAGGCAAAAAAGGAACAGATCGTGGCCGCGGCCCAGGCCGGGGTCAATGGGTATATCGTCAAGCCATTTACCGCAGCTACCCTGAAAGAAAAAATTGACAAAATATTTGAACGGCTCGAAGCGAGCCAGGGCTGAAAGCATGGCGTGGGTAAAGGGACTTTAAATAATGATTCAAAACCAAATATGCAGTGACCAAGGTCTCGAGTACGCCAAGAAATTGCTTGAGTGCATCGAACAGGGAAGGGCTGAAGAAGCGGAACAGGTGCTGGAAGATATTTCCGCCTTGCGCGAGAGCGAACTGTTTCAGGAGCTTGGCAAGCTGACACGCGATTTGCATGATTCTCTGATGAGTTTTCAGTTGGATCCCAAGATGGCGGACATGGCGCAAAAGGATATCCCGGATGCCAAAGAGCGCCTGAATCACGTCATCACCATGACCGAGGACGCTGCCGACAAAACCCTAACCGCAGTGGAAGGTTCCCTCAAGCAGTTTGATGAGCTGAGGGAAAAGGCCACGCGGCTGCAGACCAATTGGGTCCGTTTCAGAAAACGGGACATGGACGTGGATGAGTTCCGCGCCATGAGCGCGGAGATCGATGAATTTTTTAAGTGGCTGGACGACAAAGGAAGCGCAATCAACGCCGGTCTGTCGGACATCATGATGGCGCAGGACTTCCAGGATTTGACCGGGCAGATCATTCGCCGCGTCATTACCCTGGTGCAGGATGTGGAAGACGGGCTGGTGAGTCTGATCCGCATGACCGGTCACAAGATGCACACAGAGGAACAGGGACAGGGGAAACAGGAGAAACAGAAACAAGGGCCGGATATTGAAGCCGTGGGTCCGGCGGTCCCGGGCGTCGATCAAGCCGACGTGGTCAATGGCCAGGACGACGTTGACGACCTGCTGTCCAGCCTCGGTTTCTAAGGACAGACCCTAAGCACGATAGGATATTGAGCTAGATGGCAATCGATCTAAACGATGAAATTCTGCAGGACTTTCTAGTCGAAGCGGGCGAGATCCTCGACCAGTTGGGCGAACAATTGGTTGAATTGGAGCGCAGTCCCGACGACCTCGACTTGCTGAATGCCGTTTTTCGTGGCTTTCACACCGTCAAGGGCGGTGCCGGATTTCTTGGGCTGAATGCCTTGGTGGAGGTGTGTCACCGTGCCGAGGATGTGTTCAACCTGTTGCGTCAGGGCGAGCGTCAGGTCAACCCGCAGTTGATGGATGTCATTCTGAAGGTCACCGACATCGTCAATGAGATGATGGATTACATCCGCTCCGGCGAGGACCCGCCCGAAGCAGCGCCGGAAATCCTGCAGGCCTTGGAGGCCATCCTCAAGGGTGAAACGATCGCGGCTGCACCGGCTGCCGAGGCCCCTGAATCGATTCCTGAGCCGCCGGCGGCTCAGGCCGCCCCCACGGCCGACGAAGCGCGAGCAGGCGCCTCCGACGAAGAAATCAGCGACGACGAATTCGAAGCCCTGCTGGACGAATTACAGGGCAGTCCCAAGCCCGCCGCCGAGACTGAAACAGCGGCTCCCGCTGCGGACAATGACGTGGCCGGCGCGGCCGACTCGGATGAGATTTCCGAGGAAGAATTCGAGGCCTTGCTGGATCAATTGCAGGGTTCGGGTGAAGTGGCAACGCCCGCCCCCAGCGCCAGCGACGCGGCGGTCTCCACAGGGGCGCCGCAGGGCGCAGTCGCCGGCGGCGATTCCGACGAGATTGGCGAAGATGAGTTCGAGGCCCTGCTGGACGAGCTCGAATCCAAGAAGCAGACACAGCCTGACGCGGGCCAGGTCTCTCAGCCTGCGCCTCAGCCGCCGGCCGAGAAGGCGCCGCCGCAAACCGCCGCCAAAGCCGCGCCCGCCAAGCCCGCCAAGGAGGCGGCGCCGGTTGCCGAGACCAGTGTGCGCGTGGATACCAAGCGTCTGGACGACATTATGAACCTGGTCGGCGAGCTGGTGTTGGTGCGCAATCGCATGGCGACCCTGAAAACCAACATGGCCGCCGACGGTGAGGTGAGTAAGGCCATCGCCAATCTCGATCTGGTCACCGCCGATCTGCAAAGTTCGGTGATGAAGACCCGCATGCAGCCGATCAAGAAGGTATTCGGCCGTTTCCCCCGCGTGGTGCGCGACTTGGCCCGCAGTCTCAAGAAAGAAGTCAATCTTGAACTCATCGGTGAAGATACCGACTTGGACAAGAACCTGGTGGAGGCCCTGGCCGACCCGCTAGTGCATCTGGTGCGCAACTCCGTCGACCATGGGATCGAAATGCCGGACGAACGCGAGCAAGCGGGCAAGGACCGCACCGGCACCGTCGTGTTGTCGGCGCAGCAGGAGGGTGACCACATCCTGCTCATGATCGAGGACGACGGTAAGGGCATGGATCCGGACACCTTGCGCCAGATCGCGGTGAGCAAAGGTGTGATCGATGAAGACACCGCCGCGCGTCTGGATGACAAGGCCTGCTACAACCTGATTTTCGCCCCGGGCTTTTCCACCAAATCAGAGATCTCCGATATCTCCGGGCGCGGTGTCGGTATGGACGTGGTCAAAACGCGTATTGCGCAACTCAACGGCGCAATCGAGATCGACTCCACGCTGGGGCGGGGCAGCCGCATTATTATCAAGCTGCCGCTGACCCTGGCGATCATGCCGACCCTGATGGTGGTGCTCGGCGAGCAGGTGTTCGCCCTGCCGCTGGCCAATGTCAGTGAAATATTCGATATGGATTCGGCCAAGCGCAGCACGGTTGACGGCAAAGAGGTGGTCATCATTCGTGAAAAGGCCGTGCCCCTGGTGCGCCTCAGGTCTTGGCTGATCAAGGGCCATGCCGCCAATGTCGAGACCGAGGGCGATGGTTTCGTTGTCGTCACAGCGGTGGGCAATCAATTGATCGGTTGCGTGGTTGATCAGCTGGTGGGCCAGGAAGAAGTGGTGATCAAACCCCTGGGCGCCATGTTGCACGGCACTAAAGGCATTTCCGGTGCCACAATCACAGGTAATGGTGGAATCGCCCTAATACTGGATATGCCAGGGCTCATGGAAGCCTATGCCAGCCGTTTGTAGGAGAACACCATGCCGGTTCGGGTCCTGGTTGTCGATGACTCATCATTTTTCAGAAAGCGACTGACCGAAATACTCAATGGCGATAACCATATTGAAGTCGTCGGTGCGGCGATCAATGGCAAGGAGGCCATCGAGCTTGTAAAAAAGCTTAAACCCGATGTCGTCACCATGGACATCGAGATGCCGGTGATGGACGGCATTACCGCGGTGCGCAAGATCATGCAGTCCGATCCGCTGCCTATCCTCATGTTTTCATCCCTGACCACCGACGGCGCCAAGGCGACGCTGGACGCACTTGAAGCCGGTGCGACTGATTTTCTGCCCAAGCGCATGGAAGACATCTCGCAGGACCGGGAGTCGGCCAAACGTCAGCTCTGCGCGCGCGTGCGTTTGATCGGTGCCCGGGGCTTGCAAAAGGGCCCGCTACTCGCGGCCAAACCCCAGTTCGCCGCGCCGGCGCCAAAACCGGCCCCCGGGCTGCGGCGCGGCAAGTTCAGATTGGTGGCCATCGGGACGTCGACGGGCGGACCGGTGGCCTTGCAACAAGTGCTGACCGGTCTGCCGGCCTCTTTTCCTTTGCCTATCCTGCTGGTGCAGCACATGCCGGCCAGTTTCACGCCGGCCTTTGCCGAACGTCTCAACAAGTTGTCGGCCATTCGTATCAAAGAGGCCTGCGACGGCGATCGTTTGGAAAACGGCTGCGCCTATCTGGCCCCGGGCGGGATGCAGTTGCTGCTGGAGGAACGCCACGGCGGCGCCGTGATCCGCATAGTCGAAAGCCGTCCGGGACAGACCTACAAGCCCAGCGTGGACGTTACCTTCGGCTCGGCCTCGAAACTGTTCGGCGCGGATGTATTGGCCATTGTGCTCACCGGTATGGGTGCCGATGGGCGCGAGGGTGCGCGCATGCTGAAGCACGGGGGTGCCAGCGTCTGGGCTCAGGACAAGGGCAGCAGTGTGATCTACGGCATGCCAGCGGCTGTAGTCGAGGCCGGGCTGGCCGATAAGGTATTAGCGTTGAATGCAATCGGCCCCAGCTTAATGGAAGTGGTGTAACGGCTTTATATGGATATCCTCACACTCATCGGCCTCGCGCTCGGCTTTGGCGCCATTCTTGTCGGCAACATTCTCGAGGGTGGGCATACCGACTCCCTGGTACAGGGGGTCGCCTTTTTGATCGTCGCCGGCGGTACGGTCGGCGCGGTGATGGTCCAGACGCCCCTGTCGGTGTTTCTGCGTTCCTTGAAGATGTTCATGTGGATCTTTCTCCCCCCCAAGGTGGAGCAGAAGGCAGCGGTGGAAAAGATCGTCAGTTGGAGCAACATCGCCCGTAAAGAGGGCTTGTTGGGGCTGGAGTCGTTGGTGGAGTCGGAGACCGACAGCTTTGCCCAAAAGGGGCTGCAACTGTTGGTGGACGGCTCCGAGCCGGAGACCATTCGCAGTATTCTGGAGGTCGAAATCGGCGTCAAGGAACACTTCGACACCCAGGCGGCCAAGGTCTACGAAGGGCTGGGCGGCTATTCCCCCACCATCGGCATCATCGGCGCCGTCATGGGCCTGATCCACGTGATGAACAATCTGGCCGATCCCAGCAAGCTCGGCTCGGGCATCGCCGTGGCCTTCGTCGCCACTATTTACGGTGTCGGTCTGGCCAATCTCATCTTTCTGCCCGTCGCCACTAAATTGAAAGGCATCATCCACAACCAGACCCAATTCCGCGAAATGGTGGTTGAGGGTGTTATCTCCATCGCCGAAGGCGAAAACCCCAGGAATATCGAAACCAAGCTGGATGGCTATCTGCATTAAGGCCTGTGAACACTAATTTCAAAGCAGCGCCGGCGGCCCATTTTTCTCGGGACAAGGCGCATTGAGCGGCAGTGTACTTACTGTACATGAGCGAAATGCAACGCCGTCCCGAGGAAAATGGGCCCCGTCCCTTCGGGTTGCGCCCCAGAACGGGCCATGCGGCGTTGCTCGGCGCTCATTTGGAATCACCAAACTACGCTTCTCGCGCCTTGCCTGGCCCGTTCTGGGGCGGCAACGCTGCTTTGAAATTAGTGTTCACAGGCCTTGGCCCGCATTTCTCACCGGGCCGCCGGCGGTTCGACGAGGCACAGAAATTGCACCATCTCCTTGGCAGTCACTTTTTTGACTCGCGGATTGGGACATGTTGCTGACTGAGTTGATATGGCGCGCAAGAAAAAACCCGAAGAGCACGAAAACCACGAACGTTGGTTGGTCTCATACGCCGACTTCATTACCCTGTTGTTCGCCTTTTTCGTGGTGATGTACGCCCTGTCGTCGGTTAACGAAGGCAAGTATCGCGTGCTATCGGACTCCCTGATCGCCGCGTTTCGCAACGCGCCGCAAAGCCTCAAGCCGATCCAGATCGGCGCCCCGGTGAAGGCGCCCGACAAGGTGATGCCGGACAGCCAGCCGCAATTGAAGGCCATTCCCTACAGCCCGCCTATGAACGTCTCCTCGAAGGAGATGGAAGAGGGCGGAGAACAGGGCCATGGCCGCGACCGGGAGAATTTGAACAAGATCCAGAAACAGCTGGAAAAGGCGCTGGGGCGCATGATCGAACAGGACCTGATCGCGGTGAAACGCACCGGCCGGGGGTTGGAGGTGGAGATCAATACCGCCGTGCTGTTCGACAGCGGCAGTGCCCTGATCCAGCCTGCGGCCGTGCCCACCTTGACTAAGGTGGCGGCGGCGTTGAAGGGATTTCCCAACGCCGTGCAAGTGGAAGGCTTTACCGATGACGTGCCCATCGACACGCCCGCCTACCCCTCCAACTGGGAGTTGTCCGCCGGCCGTGCCGCCAGCGTCGTGCACGTGTTTTCCGACGAAGGGGTGGATCCGTTCCGCATGTCGGCCATCGGCTATGGTGAATATCGACCGGTGGCCCTGAATACTACTGCCGAGGGGCGGCGCCGCAATCGCCGCGTGGTGATCGTGATCCTCTCCGAGGCGGCGGAAAAATTGTACAACCTGGACAAGGTGGTGGAACTCAAGGCCAAGGACAGGCCGGCGCAGGACATCGATTTGGATAACCCCCCCGACTTGATCGAACTGCCGCTAATGACGCCCAGCGCGCCGGTGCCCGAGACCGGCTTTCCGCAAGAGTTGCCCTTGCGCGGGCGTGATACCAACTCCGGCAACCGCGCCGAACAGCAGCGGTTGATGGACATTATGGATCAGGCGGAAACGGACCCGCCGCGCGAGGAGGACGCGCCGTGAGGGTCTGGGCCGTGGCCAATCAGAAGGGCGGTGTGGGCAAGACCACCAGCGCCGTCAGCCTGGCCGGGCTGCTGACCCAGCGTGGCCGGCGCGTGCTGCTGTTGGACATCGATCCGCACGGCTCCCTGACTTCGTATTTCCGTTTCAATCCGGACGAGCTGGAAAGCAGCATTTTTACCCTGTTCCAGGACCAGGTTGTCAATCCCATCAGCGTCATCCGCCCGACCCGCTTCGAGAATCTGCACCTCCTGCCGGCGACCATGGCGCTGGCCACTCTGGATCGTCAGCTGGGCGCGCGCAGCGGCATGGGCTTGGTGCTAAGCCGCGCCCTGAAGACGCTGGCCGGGCGCTACGACTATGCGTTGATCGACTGCCCGCCCATGCTCGGGGTGTTGATGGTGAACGCCATGGCGGCCTGCGATCATTTGGTGATTCCGGTGCAGACCGAGTTTCTCGCCCTCAAGGGGCTGGAGCGCATGCTGAAGACGCTTTCCATGATCACCCGTTCACGCAGCGTGCGCCTGCCGTACACCATCGTGCCAACCATGTTCGATCGCCGCACCCGCGCCTCTAGCGACACCCTGCGGCTGCTGAGGACGCGCTACAGCGCCGAATTGTGGAATGCCGTGATCCCGGTGGACACCCAGTTTCGCGAGGCCAGTCGAATCGGTGTACCCCTGCCGTTGTTGGCGCCCCAGGCACGCGGCGTGGCGGCCTATACGCGCTTGCTGGATACCCTGGTGAGCACTCATGCCGGCGAGCGGCAGGCGGCGGTCATATGAGCCGGGACGACGAACAGGATTTCGTTACCGTGGTCGAGCATGAGCAGGCGCTCAAGGTCTACATCGATGCCTTGCTGCTTGAGCCCCCCGCTGACGACGCTGCGTCCGTCGAAACCGCCGCGCCGACCCCGCTGGTTGCGCCCGTGGCGGCCGAGCCCGACGCTGCGACGGTGGCAATCGACGCGGTTGAACCGCCGCCTCAGCCGCGGCGGCGGCAAGCACCAGCCGTCGACCGCGATGCGCCGTTTGAGTGTTTGCTGTTTAAAGTGGCAGGTGGCTTGAGGCTGGCCGTACCCCTGGTGCGCCTGACCGGTATTCTGAAATGGGAGGGACACCTGACGCCCATTCCCGGTTACGCCGATTGGTTTCTCGGCCTGATGTCCAAGCGCGGCCGGCAAGTGAAGGTGATCGATATCGCCGCCTTTGTCATTCCCGAAAATCACAACGCACGACAAGCCCTGGCGGACACGCGCCGCTATCAGCATCTGTTATTAATCGACGACGGCAAGATCGGCCTGGCCTGCGACGACCTGGGCCGGGTGTTGAAATTGTCTGCGGATAAAGTGCGCTGGCGCAAGGACGCCGGCAGCCGTCCCTGGTTGGCCGGTACCGTGATCGAGCAGATGAGCGCGTTGCTCGACGTCGAGCAACTGACGGCCATGCTAAAGGAAGGCGCACCATCGGACGACATACATGAAGATACCAGGGAACCGGTTGATTGCGAGCAGGCAGAAAATAATCCGATTACACAGTGGGTGACTTTTCGCTTGGGTGAAGAAACCTATGGCATCAATGTCATGCAGGTACAGGAAGTCCTGCGCATGACCGAAATCGCCCCGGTGCCGGGGGCGCCAGGCTATGTGCTGGGCATCATCAATCTGCGCGGCAATGTCGTCACCGTCATGGACACGCGCAGTCGCTTCGGCCTGCCGCCGCACGAGGCCGACGAGGCCACGCGTATCGTGATCATCGAGGCCGAAGACCAGGTCGTGGGCATTCTGGTGGACAGCGTCGCCGAGGTGGTCTACCTAAAACAATCCGACATCGAGATCGCACCCAATGTGGGCAACGAAGAGAGCTCGCGTTATATTCAGGGGGTGGCGAATCGGGACGAAGGCCTGCTGATATTGGTTGACCTGGACAAACTCCTGACAGACGAAGAGTGGAAGGAGTTCGCCAGCCTGTAACCGCCAGGCCGCAAGGGAGGGTCGCCATGGCTGAAATCGACAACTCGAATCCTATCGGCCCGGTCTGGCCGCAGCGCCCGATACGACGGGTGGAGGACGACGACAAGGCAAAGGACGAGCGCCGTTGGAAACAACAAAAGCGGCGCCAACAGGGAGGTAATAATGATAAAAAGGATGATGGCAAGCCGCATATCGATGAATATGCCTAATGCATCCCGGGGAGCTCCGTATCCATGGATAATCTCGTTTACATAGCCGCCGTTCTGAGTCTGGTGCTGGTGGTATGTGTGGTGCTGCTGGCAAAGCGGCAGTCGCGTCTGCAACGGGGACTGGCGGAGAACCGGGAACGCATCGATCATTTAATGGATGAACTCAAGGCCTTGTATGCCGGCGCCGCCGGGCAGGGCAGTCATATCGCCCGCATCGAGGAACAGATCGGCCAATTGTCAGACCGGCAGGAACAAATCGATGAACAGGACCCGACCAGCCAAAGCTACAGCGAAGCTATCGAACTGATCCAGAGCGGCGCCTCCGTCGACGAACTGGTGCGCCACGGGCTGCGCCGCGAAGAGGCGGAACTGTTGATGCGCCTGCACGGCGAGCAGTCGCTGGATTAACCCCCATTTTCCACCACCGTCCGTAGCGGGACGATTCAAGCTGCGGCTGCCCAGGCAGGGCGTGCCATTGGGTCGTCACAGCAGGCGGGGTGAGACACGGGGGTGACCGTGGCGCGGCTTTTCTTCAGGCCTGCGCATCCTCTGTCACGCTGTGTCTGCCGGACAGGTGATAGGCAAAGGCGATGACTTGCGCCACCGCCACGTATAAGCTTTCCGGGATTTCATCCCCCAGCTCGATTTGCGCCAGGGCGGTGACCAGCACTTCGTTGTCTTCCTGAATGGGAATGTCGTGGGCCCGGGCGATGGCCAGGATCTGCTCCGCCAGATCGCCCTGACCTTTGGCGGTGACCGTGGGGGCGGCCTTGCCGTCCCACTTCAATGCCACTGCCTTGGGCGGTTTTCGGTCTTGTTCGCTCATGCCTTGATATCCAATACGATCTGCGTCGCGGCCCGTTCCCGGGCGCCCGGTGGCGTTCCTTGAAAACAGCCCAGCTCGCCGGGCTCCAATCCCGCTGCGCGATAGCGCTGTGACAGGTCGGCCAGGTGTTGCTTGAATAGCTGGCTGGTGTGGGCATTTTCGGCCCAGAACAGGGTGGAAACTTTATCCTTGATCAGGCGCAGCCGGGCGTACACCGGGCCCAGCCCGTCAAGATTAAAGGCCAGGGTGACGCTCCAGGGAGGGTTGCCGTCTTCCTCACCCTGTTCGCGCGCCGTGTCTTCTTCGATGACCATGTCGAAGATATCGATCTGTTGACCGTTGCGCAGCGGCAGTTCGAAGGCCCAGCTGTTCGGTGTTTGCTCGCCGGGCGGCAGGGAGGCGGCCTGGTGCAACTGTGTGCGGGCCAGCGCTGCCTCAGTCTGTCTGCCCAGCTCCTGCAACAGCAGTTGCAGCGTGCCCAGTTGCTGCAGCGTCGCGGCGGCGCGCGCCTGCGCCTGCGGCGCCTGGCCGCGCAGGGGGGGCGGGGTGGCGAGGGGCTGCGACGCTGCGGCACTGGACTGGAATGCTGATGCCTGCGGCGCGCTGACGCGCGGCGCTTGTTGCACCGCGCCCAGCAGGCGTAACAGATTGGCCTTCAGATCGCCGGCAGTGGCGGAGTATGCGCCCGGGGCCGGCTTCTCGCCGCCGGTCTGCACGGTGTGTTGTAATGCCTGCTTCAACTGCATGCCGCCTGGGTCCGCGGCGTTTTTAGCAAGCCTGCTTTCCAGGAATATGCCTGAATTGGCAATGCTCTGTTTAAGCTGCTGGGCATTGCCGATTTTATCCGCCGTCGGCAATTGGCGATAAAGCTGTTTGGTAATGGCCTCCACCGCCGGCGGCAGGGGCATTAGGCGGCCGGCCTGACTATTGAGCTGACTGAGATTGGCCAATAGGCCGGCCATGCCGGCCTGTTGCGGTAGCGCCTGTTTTAACAGGGCATTAACGGCGGTTTGCATGGGTGCCGATGAGCTGTCGGCGCGCCCCGGCGCGGCCGTGGAGAGATTCGTCGGTGCCGCGGAGCCGAGCAGCCGTGCCTGCAGCACCGGTTTGTCACCGAGCTGGGTCACGGTCAATTCCAGCCGTTGACCGGCGGCAAGTTGTACATGGGTCTTTGCCAGCAACTGCTGATTATCGACTTGCAGCAGCACGGCCTGGGGCGTGGCCTGCCTGACCACCCGGGCGTGCATGATCTGGCCGATCTGCCAGGCGTTGACGGTCGCCCGAATCTGGCGGGGCGTCATGGTGGTTGGCGGTGGGCCGTTGATTTCCATGGGGGATAAAGAGAAGCCCTGATTGTCCGATTTACTCTTAGGGGGTTTATATATTGCCAAGCCGTAACTCGGATGTATAGATAATCGGCCTTAACGGAGTTTTTCTGAATTCATCATGACCTCGAAGAAACAACACCTGCTGTGGTATGTGCGCCGCAACCGGGATGTGCGCGGGCCGTTTCCAACGGCGGTCATCTCCCAGTTCCTGTTGCTGGGGCGCCTGCAAAAATCCGACTACGTCAGCCTTGATCGTCAGGAATGGCGGGAGATCGGCAACGTGGTCGAGTTGCAGCCCGAGGTGTTGAGGGCCGACTTGAGCGAAACCGCGAACCAGTCGAATCTGGAGGCCGCCAGGCGCGGTGCCGATGAGCGCGATGTGGGCGATCGGCGTCGGGCCGATGATCCCGACTATGTCGACCAGCGTAAGGGCGAACGCCGCGGGGTGGAAAGCGAGGAAATGCGTATCCACCGCGAACGGCGCGCCGCATTGCGTCAGGGGGAATCGGAAAAGAAGAAAAGGCGGCAGCAAACTTTTTTGACAATTGTTTTGCTACTGGTGTGCGCAGGTGTGCTGGGCCTTTTGTTTATCTCCACTCCACGTCAGACGGACGGGGCGATCGATTGCGCCGCCGATCCGGCGCCCGGGGTCAACTGGAGTAATTGTAATTTGCAGGCCGCCGCATTCGATGGTGCCGATCTGAGCCGCGCGCATATTCGCAACGCTAATCTTACCAATGCCTCATTCTATCGAGCCACGCTGACAGGCGCCGATCTGGCCTATACCAATCTGGCATTGGCCAATCTCCGCATGACCGACATGGCCCAGGTCATCATGACCGGGGCGACATTGCGCGGTGCCGATTTACGTGGCGCCGATTTGCGCGGTGCCGATCTCTCCTATGCCGACCTGCAAGGCGCACAACTGGCCGGTGTCAGCCTCGAGGGCGCCAGGCTGGACAAGGCGGTCTGGATCGACGGAACGCTGTGTGCGCGCGAGTCGGTGAGTGGCTGTGTGCCCGCCGCCGTTTCCAACTAGCCATCACTGCATCGTTTTGTCCGCTGCCCTGACCGAGAATATCGTCAATTTTGACAATACCGCCGATGTCGGTGCCCATCCGAGTGCCAATTTTTATTTTTGAGTATCAAACTGACCCAAAGCTATGGGAACGAGGTGGTGATGTAGCGCCATACCCGCAGCGAAGGCGACCAGTGCTTGGGGGACAGCCCCGCCTTTAATTTGAGATGGGCAAAAAACTGTTCCGGCTCGGGCAACTGTTCCCAGACACTGGGCAGGAAGGTGCCCCTGTGGCCATCTTGTTGAATAATCAGGCCGTCGATACCCGGACGCAGCTGGGTGATCAAATCGGTTTGCGAGTCAAACTGCATCTCCTCTGCGGGATTGAGAATGGCGATATGAATATCGATGCGTTCGAACTCCGCCATTGTCACGGGCAGGAAACGTGGATCGCTAAAGGCGGCTGCGTAGGCGTTGCGGGCCACGTCCAGCACCACAGGCTGGTAGGCCTCCAAATTACCGATGCAGCCGCGCAGCTCATGGTCCAGGTGCAGGGTGACGAAAGCGGCGCGCTGTTGCCTTAGCCGATCCGGATAATCCTGTATCTCGAGCCGGATCTGTTCGCCGTGGTTCAGCGTGTGGGCGATACTCTGTCGCGCCACGTCCAACAGGGTGTCCTGTTCTGCCGCAGTGACGGCAGCCGCTGCGGCCTCATCTGAAGACATAGGCACCGTATCCCACCACCTGATCTCTCGGCCCGGCGGTATCGCCGGAGTTACGCAGATCGACGATCTCCGCCTTCAATCCCAGCTTGCGCGCCAGCGTCAGCATGCCGCTGACGGGGATGCGGCCGCAGGCGTCTTCATAGCCGAGCGTGTCGGGCGCCAGGTGTTTGATGGCGTCGGAGGTGTGCTGGTCCATCTGTTGTGCGGTGGCATAGTCGTGGTAATGGCTCAGGTCGGAACTGATGACGATCAGGGTCGTCCGGTCCAGTCCGGCCTGTTCCAGTACTTCGCAGACTTCATCGGCGCTGGCATCGCCAACCACTAAGGGGACCAGTTTGAAGTCAGCCAAAATGGATTGCAGAAACGGCAGTTGCACTTCCAAGCTGTGTTCCATTATGTGCGCTTCGTCCAAGATGTTGACCTGGGGCAATTGGCTCAGCCGTGCAATCATGGTCCGATCCAGCGGCACGTTCCCCAGCGGAGTGGCAAAGCTCTCGGCGCTGCTGGCGGCCAGACCCAGCAGCGGCACCCGGTGTGAGGGTCCGAGCAGCACGACGCGTTTGATCGTGTCGCGCTGGCCCTCCAACAGGTGGTAGGCGCTGGCGGCCACGCAGCCGGAATAGATGTAGCCCGCGTGCGGGGCGATGATGGCCTTGGGCGCGGCGCCGCTGGAGGTGGCCTGATCCAGAAATTGGCGCACCATGTGTTTCAGTGTGGCCGCGTCATCGGGATAGAACATACCGGCAACGGCGGCGGGTCTGACCTTGCTCATACGACACCTTCCTGAATCTGTGAATGGACGCTGTCCGCAACACAACAAGTATAACGTCGGTCTGTCGTGATTCCAGGCGCACACCAATCGCGGGCTTGCAATCTGGCGCTGTTAACACTATTAAATTCCAGTATGAGTGACGCGATGCAGATGCAAACAGTGGTTCCTACCACATTTTGGCACAGGCTCGAGGATGGCCGCATACAGTGCGATGTCTGTCCCCGTTTTTGCAAGTTACACGAGGGGCAGCAGGGCTTGTGTTTTGTGCGCGCCAACCAGGGCGACCAGATCGTGCTTACCACCTATGGCCGTTCCAGTGGCTACTGTATTGATCCCATTGAGAAAAAGCCGCTAAACCATTTTCTGCCGGGCACCCCGGTGCTGTCCTTTGGCACAGCCGGCTGCAATCTGGCCTGCAAGTTCTGTCAGAACTGGGACATGAGCAAGGCCCGCGAGATGGATGTGTTGGCCGATGAGGCGCCGCCCGCGGCGATCGCCCAGGCGGCCAAGGAACTGGGCTGTGCCAGTGTCGCCTACACCTATAATGATCCGGTGATTTTCCTCGAATACGCCGTGGATGTGGCCAAGGCCTGTCATGAGCGCGGGATCAAGTCCGTTGCCGTCACGGCGGGCTACATCACGCCGCAGCCGCGCAAGCTGTTCTTTGAGCACATGGATGCTGCCAATGTGGACCTGAAGGCCTTCACCGATGAGTTCTACTATAAGGTCTGCGGTGGTCACTTGCAGCACATCCTCGATACCCTGATGTATATCAAGCACGAGACCGATTGCTGGTTGGAAACGACCACGCTCATTATCCCGGGCAGCAACGACTCGGACGATGAGCTTAAGCGCATGACCGAGTGGGTGGTGGAAAACCTGGGTCCGGACGTGCCCATGCACTTTTCCGGCTTCCATCCCGACTGGAAGATGATGGACGTGCCCGCCACCCCCATGGCCACCCTGGTGCGCGCGCGCAATATCGCCCTGGCCGCCGGTGTGCGTTACGCCTATACCGGCAATGTGCACGACAAGGCCGGCGAGAGCACCTATTGCCATCAGTGCGGCAAGATGCTGATCGGTCGCGACTGGTACGTGTTATCGGATTGGCATTTGAGCGAGGATGGTCAGTGTGAATTCTGCGGTGCGCGATGCAGCGGGGTATTCCATGGTCCGCCGGGGGCGTGGGGCGCTAAGCGTATGCCGATTAGGTTAAAGGATTACGCAGCGCTCGCGTGATGCGGACTAGCTCGCATCGGTCATCTGGTACAGCTTGGAGATGCCGTCTGTGCTTTCGAAGGTCACGCCCAAGTCACGCAGCAGACCGTCCTTGATGCTGTAGATCCAGCCGTGTATAGAGAGTTCCTGGCCCCGCCCCCAGGCGCTCTGGACGATGTTGGTGTGGCAGACATTGAACACCTGTTCCACCACGTTCAGCTCGCACATGCGGTCCCAGCGTTGTTCCCGGTCGGCAATCTGCTTCAGGGCTTGATGGTGCTTCTGATACAGGTCCTTGAGGTGGCGCAGCCAGTAGTCGACAATGCCGAAAGACTGGGTTTGCATGGCCGCCTGTACCCCGCCGCAGCCGTAATGACCGCAGACGATGATGTGCTTGACCTTGAGGACGTCAACGGCATATTGGATCACCGACAGGCAATTCAGATCGGTATGAATGACCGCATTGGCGACGTTGCGATGTACGAACAATTCGCCCGGCAGCAGGCCGACGATTTCATTGGCCGGCACACGGCTGTCGGCGCAGCCGATCCACAGGTATTCCGGTGCCTGCTGCGCCGACAGCTTCTTGAAAAAGGTCGGGTCCTCGGCGTTGATGGCCTCGGTCCAGGCCTTGTTATTTTCAAATAAGTCGTTGAGGTCGGTCATGATCTTCATACTACGTTAAGGGGCGGCCTGAGCATACCAGTGTTGCCCGAAATCGGGCTAGTCCGAATGGCTCAGTGCTTCCTTTTCTTCCAATTGTTCGGCCGGGGTGCGGGCCTGAAAATTGGCCAGGTAGCGGGCGCCTTTTTCGATCTGTTCCGCGAGGCGGCGGATCTCGCTCATGAGCTCCAATTGACTGACCATTTCGCGCGCGCTAACGCGTGCCTCGGTGCCGGCGCGCAGCAGTTGCGCCTTGAGCGCCTGGTATTCGCTCTGCAGCTGTGCCAGCAGCTGGGCGCAGGTCTCGCTGTGGTACTGCTCGCGGCTGACGTCGGCTGCCAGGGTCAAGTGCACCGCGCCGCCCTTGAAGTGGTTGATCGCCTCGTCGAGAGCTGTGTCGTGCAGCTCGTGACGCTGGGCCTGGGCGGCGGCAATGTGTTCGGCCAGATGGGCGACGGTGCTGTAATAACGCCCTACACGGATGGCATTGGGAAGGGCCTCGGCCAGTTCCGAGGGCAGGTCGGTCTTTTGTAGCGAGGTGCAGTACTCTCCCGTGCTGGTCACCAGCCGGTCCAGAATTTGGCGGTCACTACGCAGTTGACCGCCGGGCCCGAGCTCAGCGCTGATGGCGCCCTTGGCGACGCGACGGCCAATCTCGGCGATACGCTGCAGTTCCAGACCCAGGGCGCGGAAGGCCAGCACGGGGGTGCCCAGCAGGGTGCGGTCCAGATGATGGGGGCGGGCCTCGTCCTCTTCGGTGGAGCGGAAGCGCGGTTCGAGAAAGGCCACCAGGCGGTCGGTCATGGGCCACAGCAGCGCGACGCCCAGGATATTGAAGAAGCTGTGGAACAGGGCCAATACCGCCGGCACTTCGGCGATGTAGCCCAGCATATTCTGCAAGCCCTGTACCGCGGCCAGCATCCAGGGCAGGATCAGCAGGGCCACGGCGCCGGTGATCAGATTGAAGGCCACATGGGCGGCCGCCACCCGTTTGGCGTTGGCGGTAGCACCGATCACCGCCAGCAGGGCGGTGCTGGTCGAACCCACATTGGCGCCGATGGTCATGGCCGCGGCGGCGGGCAGGGGGATCACGCCGCCGCCTGCGGCGGTGAGAATGATGGCCATGGCGGCGCTGGAAGACTGCATCAGCACGGTCATCACAAAGCCGCTGACCACCAGCAGTAACAGCCCCAGCCCGTCGGGTTGCAGTGTGGCAAACTGGAGCGAGCCGCCCAGGCCCTCGAACCCCCCTTTGAGGACCTCGATGCCGAGAAAAAATACGCCGAAGCCCGCCAAGGCCTGGCCCACGGCGCCGGCGCGGCTGTCGTTGCGGAACAGCCACAGCCCCATGCCCAGGCCGATGGCGGGCAGGGCAAAGCCCTTGATATCGATATGAAAGCCGATCAGGGCCACTAGCCAGGCGGTCATGGTGGTGCCGATATTGCTGCCGTAAATCACCGTGATCGCTTGGCGCAGCGACATCAGCCCGGCGTTGACGAAGCCCAGTGTGGCCATGGTCACGGCACCTGAGGATTGCACCAAGGCGGTGATGCTAAAGCCTGCCAGAATGCCGCGCAGGGTGGTACGGGTAGCGCTTTCCAGAATGCTCTGCAGGGCCTGACCGGCGGCGAGCCGCAGGCCGTGGGTCATCAGATACATGCCCAATAAAAAGAGGCCGATGCCCCCGAGCAGGCTGCTGCCGATACTGAAATCCATCTCAGGTCTTGTAAGTATGTGGCTTAATTGTGCCGCATTGTGAATGGTTATAGCGGCCGACTATATTATATTTAAAATAAATATATAATATTCGAAACTATATAGGGTAATCTTATATCGAATTGAAGAGGCGATCCCTCGATTTCAAATTAAGCATAATCCGGAATCCTTTTATATGACGACAACCGCAGTCCAGACCCCCAGCCGCTCGCTTGAGGAGCAGCTGCATGATCTCAACGCCCGCTACCATGGCCTCACACCGGAACAGCGGGTCAAGCAGCTGTATCGTGATTTCGACGCCGGTGAGGTTATGCTGACTTCCTCGTTTGCCACCAACTCGGCCTTCTTGCTGCATCTGTTTGCCACCACGGCGCCGGATCAGGTGATCCATTTCATCGACACCGGCTATCACTTTCCCGAAACCCTGGCCTACAAAAAGAAGCTCACCGAGCTGTATCACCTGAACGTGGTGGACGTGCATCCCGAGCCTTGGAAGCACGAGTATACCCTCAAGGACCAGACCTGGAAAACCGACCCCGATTTTTGTTGTTCCATCAACAAGGTCGAGCCCTTGCAGGAGATCAAAAAGGATTACAATGTCTGGGTCTCCGGCCTGATGCGCTGGCAGACCGAGCACCGCGCCTCACTGGATATATTCGAATATCGCGGCGGCATTATTAAATTCTACCCCCTGCTGGATGTCACCAAGGAGCAGCGTGATGCCTATATTCGCGATCATAAGCTGCCCTTCCATCCGCTGGTGGCGCAGGGCTATTCTTCGGTGGGCTGTACCCATTGCACCCGGGCCGGCGACGACCGCTGCGGCCGCTGGGTGGACTCATCCAAGTCCGAGTGCGGACTGCATTTATAGATACCGCTCCGGCTGAATTCCCAACCTGCAGGGCCCCCTGGGTATTGAGCCCAGGGGGCTTTTATTTACGGCCGATAATCGGGGTTGGGGATTAAGCTTTTCTAATAATTAGGTCGATATAGGGATAGGCCCCGTCGCACATGGAGAGGCGGGCGCAAGCGAAAGGAACAAGCATGAAGTACGACGTCGTCGATGCACGTATCACCCCCGAAGGACATCTGGATGTACTGTCCCAGCTGGAGGTCGCCAAGCTGCGCGATACCAGTCAGGGCGGCCTGTATCACATCTTCCGCAACTGTTCGCTGGCGGTGTTGAACTGCGGCGGTCATCTGGATGACGGCCGTGAGCTGCTGCAACGCTATAAGGATTTTGATATCTGGGTGGTGCAACAGGAACGCGGTATCAAGCTGGAAGTGCAAAACGCACCGGCCACCGCCTTCGTTGACGGTAAGATGATCAAGGGCATCAGCGAACACCTGTTCGCCGTGCTGCGCGACGTGGTCTACGTGAATGACGAAATCCATGGTACCGGCCGCTTCGATCTCAACGACAGCGAAGGCATTAGCAATGCCGTGTTCCATATCCTGCGTAATGCCAATGTGCTGCAGCCCAACTCGAATACCAATATGGTGGTCTGTTGGGGCGGCCATTCCATCGAGCGCAGCGAATATGAATATACCAAGGAAGTCGGGCATGAACTGGGGCTGCGCACTTTGAATATCTGCACCGGCTGCGGTCCGGGTTCCATGAAGGGCCCCATGAAGGGCGCCACCATCGGCCACGCCAAGCAGCGCATTAATAACGGCCGTTATCTCGGTATTTCCGAGCCGGGCATCATCGCCGCCGAATCACCCAATCCCATTGTCAACGAGTTGGTGATCATGCCCGACATCGAGAAGCGGCTGGAGGCCTTCGTGCGCACCGCCCACGGCGTGGTGGTGTTTCCGGGCGGTGCCGGCACGGCCGAGGAGATCCTCTACATACTGGGTATCCTGTTGCACCCCGACAATGAGGAGATTCCCTTTCCGCTGATTTTTACCGGCCCTGCCTCGGCGCAGACGTATTTTAACGGCATCGATAGATTCATCGCCCAGACGTTGGGGCCCAAGGCGCAGAAGCTGTATCAAATCATCATCGACGACCCCGCCCGAGTGGCGCGGGAGATCGAGAACGGCATACAGGCGGTGCGCCAGTTTCGCCGCGAAAAGGGCGATGCCTACTATTTCAACTGGCTGCTGACCATCGACCAGGCGTTCCAGAAGCCCTTCGAACCCACCCATGAAAACATGGCGGCGCTGGAGTTGCACAAGGACCAGGATGCCCACCTGCTGGCCGCCAATCTGCGCCGCGCCTTTTCCGGCGTGGTGGCGGGTAACGTCAAGGACGAAGGCATCCGCGCCATCGAAGAAAAGGGTCTCTTCGAGATCCGCGGTGACCACGGCATCATGGAACCGCTGGACGTGCTGCTTGCCAGTTTCGTGGAACAGCAGCGCATGAAATTGCCGGGCAGAGGCTACACCCCCTGCTACAAGGTGATCAAATAGACTGACAACCCCGGCTTGCCTGAATGGGCTTGGCTAGCGTCACCTCGATGACTGTGTCGGGATCATCGCCCTGAGATAGCGCTATGGCCGGCGCTGGTTTACAGTTTTGTGTTTCCTGTGCTTCGTTGCCTAGCGACTCTATGGTCGGGGCCTGACTGGCAAGATCGATAAAGCCGGCATAATTTACGGAATAGTTCATTGTTAACCCCCGTGTGATAAAAGTGTTAATGAGACCTGCGTGATTGGCGTAACAATGTCCGTGCCAAGTCGCTATCCGCCTGCAAAAACAATGATTTCTGCACCGCGCCGGAAGGGTGTTCAGGGGCGTATGCTGCGTTTTGGAGCATACGCCAGGCGAAAATGGTGCGGTATTGGAGGTAAACCAGGGGCGGAGCAACATCCCGCGTGTCCGGTTTCAGTTGGGATGACGAAAGGGGGAATGAGTTTCGAGCCGCTGCATCAATTTGTCCATCTCCGCGGCCTCGGCGGCGGTATAGCGCGCGATGGCTTGGCGAAATTCCGGATGGCTGATCCAGTGCGCCGACCACGTGCGTGTCGGTAGAAAGCCACGTGCGATCTTATGTTCCCCTTGGGCGCCCGGCTCAAAGCGCGTCAGGCCGTGCTTGAGGCAGTATTCCAGGCCCTGGTAATAGCAGGTTTCGAAATGCAGGCCCGGTAGCGCTTCGTCACAGCCCCAGTGACGCCCGTAAAGGGTGTGATCGCTGCGCAGATTGAGGGCGGCGGCGATGCAGGTATCACCGCGATAGGCCAGTACCAAGACCACCTGACGCGGCAGAGCGCGGCCGATTTCCTGAAAGAAGTCCAGGCTCAGAGTGGCAAAGCCCCATTTGCGATCGTAGATCTCGCGGTAGAATCGATGGAAGAGGGACCACTCTTCCGGGCTGATTTCATCGCCATGCAGCAGACGAAAACTGATCCCGGCGTTTTGCACCTGGCGTCGCTCCTTCAACACGTTTTTTCGTTTGCGTGAAGCGAAATGACTCAGGTAGTGATCAAAACTCTCATAGCCCTGATTGTGCCAGTGATACTGACAACCCTGGCGGATAATCAGTCCCTGCCGCGCCATGATGTCCTTTTGCGCCTCGCTGGGAAACAGCCAGTGCGCCGATGAATAGCCCATTTCCTCGGCCAATTCGGTGATCGCCGTAATGAGTGTGCCGGCCACCTGCGCGGCATCGGCCTCGGGCGCGATCAGCAGTCGCTCACCGCTCATCGGCGTATAGGGAATGGCCGAGACCAGCTTGGGGTAATAGGCCAGCCGGCTGCGTTGATAGGCCTCGGCCCAGGACCAGTCAAACACAAATTCACCGTGGGAGTGAACCTTTGCATACAACGGTGAGGCGCCCACCAGGCGGCAGCGTTCGTCATGGACGACGATATGTTGCGGCTGCCAGCCGCTGTCCTGGCCAACGCAATGATGGCGCTCCAGGGCGGACAGGAATTCGTGCCTCAGAAAGGGATTGTTGTCGCGCACGAGCCGATTCCAGTCGCGCCGCTCGATCTGTTCGAGCGAGTCGATCAGGGTGACTTGTAAGGCGTGACCGATTACTGACTCCACGGGTAAAGTTTAGTCCATGAGGTGGGGCGTATAAAACACAATAAATCAGCCTATATCATCGGCCCGATCTGGCGGGATGCTTGTGCTGGGCCATGGCTATGCTTCATGATGACAATTATAACGGGGTCTAGGCTGGCAAGGGCCCAACCGTAATTGAATATGAGGTACGTCGTAGATGGGCAGCGCCCTGGAAACCAAACCCCGTATCGGACTGGCGCTGGGCAGCGGCTCGTCGCGCGGCTGGGCCCACATCGGTGTCATCAAGGCCTTGGCCAGGCACGGCATCGAGCCGGATGTAGTCACCGGCTGTTCTATCGGCGCCCTGGTGGGCGCGGCCTATGTCACCGATCATCTGGATAAGCTGGAGCGCTGGGTGTGCTCCCTGGACCGTCTCGACGTGGCCCGGTTCTTCGAAATCTCAACGAGTTTCAGCGGCTTCGTCAATAAGGACAAGTTCCACAAGTTTTTGAACCAACACGTGTGCCGGGACGACACCCAGATCGAGTCCCTCGACAAGGCGTTTGCGGTGGTGGCCACCGACTTGGCCAGCGGCACCGAAGTGTGGTTTTCCAGGGGTGCCTTGATCGAAGCGGTGTGGGCGTCCATCTCTCTGCCCGGACTGTTTCCGGCCATCCGTCACAAGAATCGCTGGCTGGTGGATGGTGGCCTGGTCAATCCGGTGCCCATCTCCACCTGCCGTTCCCTGGGGGCCGATGTGGTCATCGCGGTCAATCTCAACGGCGATATTGCCGGTAAACATTTTAAGAAAATGGCGCCCAAGGTCGAGAAGGTGGAACGTACGGAGACCGAAATTCCCGCGGACGAGGGTTGGATAGACACCCTGACCCGTACAGTGCGTGAATACTCGATGAGTCTATTCACCAATCATAAGGATGGGCGTGAGGAGGCCCCGGACCTGTTCGATGCCATTGCCGGCTCGATCAATATCACCCAGGATCGTATTACCCGCTTTCGCATTGCCTCCGACCCGCCCGACATCCTGATTACGCCCCGATTGATGCATATCAGTTTGCTGGAGTTTCATCGTGCCAAAGAGGCCATCGAGGCGGGCGAGGCGATGATCGAAACGATGTTGCCCGAGATACAGGATGTGGTGTCATCCGTGTAGGCGCCTGGCCCGCATTTCTCACCGTTTAAGACAGCCGCATGTCCGTCGCTGCCAGGCCAAGTATTAAAGTTTCGCTCCGGACCCGACGATATACCAAACGGCCAAGACGCTGTTTTTAACCCGTTTTTTTATTGGGAAAGGGCGTTGAGTCGGTCGCTTGCTAGACACGTCGCAAACAGGATTTGAACAACCATGCAAACCATGTTGAGCCAGGCACAGAGGCAGCAATTCGCCGATGAATTTCGTCGGCGTCTGGCACATGTCGAAGAACTGCCGGCCTTGCCAGAGGCGGCCATGGAGTTGTTGGCCTTGCGTAATCACCCGCAGGCCGACGTCAAGGACCTGGTCAGCATCATCTCGCGGGATCCCGGTGTCAGCGCCCAGGTGCTGCGCTACGGCCGACTGTCGATCTTCGGCTACGGTGAGCGGATTCAGACCGTGGAGAACGCCGTCACCCTGGTGCTGGGCTATGAAAAGGCCCTGTATTTGACGCTCGGCCTGGCGGTGGGCAATAGTCTGACCATGCAGGCCGACGGGCCGCTGGGTCGGCGCGAGTTCTGGCGTCATTCATTTACCAGCGCCATTCTCTGCCAGACCTTGGCGCAGGCCATGCCCAAGCAACAGCAACCCAACGCCGATATGGCCTACCTGAGCGGTTTGCTGCACGATATCGGCTCGATGCTGATCGGCTATTTATATCCACGTGAATTCGCCATGCTCAACGTCCTGGTGGAACGCTATTACGATCAGGAGCCGCGCGAGCTGGAGCTGCTCAGCCTGGGGATCAGCCATGATATGATCGGGCTGCATTTAATGCGTACCTGGAACATGCCGGAAGAACTGTTGGTGGCCATCGGCGAGCATCACTTCCCCGAATACGGCGGCAAACACAGCGCGTATTGCAAGCTGGTGTACTTATCGAACTATCTGCAACGGCAGATGCGTCAGCCCGGTCTGGCGGTTGAAGAACGCCGCTATGTCATGGTTCGGCAATACCTGGGCTTGGACGAGGAAAGCGTCGAAGCAGCGGTGCGCATGATGAACCAGGCCACTGCCGAGATCGGACAGCTGTCCGAGGACATGGCCGCCTGAATCGCTTAGGGGTAAAGCGGCAGTAAAACCTGATTGTCCGACCTGTCCCGCTTTGCATGATTAGCGCTCGCCTTTTTTAGGCTTTGCCACAATTCATCACCCCGCCATCCGGTTTGTCGCGAGCCGTAGAGCGTTTGATTGAGCGATTCTATTTCCCCTTGTACGTCTTCATCAAGACGCCGACCGATGTCGCCCAGGCTGGCGGGAGGGGCCGCGGGCCAAAAAGCCGCGCCCCATTCCAGCAATGCCCGTTTCGTCCCGTGCGGGTCATTGCGTTCACAGGCCTTCTTGACCGCGCCTAAGCAAAGCTTTGCGCCGGGTGTGGTCGGCCGTCCCCGTAGCAGCGCTGTCCGGCGTCGGCTGACAACCCAGGCCAGTGAGGTGGTCAACCATGCCGCTGCGAAAAAGAGACTCAGCCACAGATATATGCCCGGCGTGGCTTGGTCCGTGGTCCCCGCCGGCGCGGCGCGGGTCTCGGCCGTAACCGTGTTGGTGTCGGGCTGGGTGATCGAGGACGTTGCTTGAGCGCCGCCCACGCCGGGCTGGACCTGGACGGTGCGCGCCGGCAGTTTGGCCACTTCGCGCTGTTGGCGATTAACGTTCCACCAGGGGATCTCGATGGCGGGCAGGGTGAGTTCGCCGGGGCGTGTGGGAATGATGGCGATCTTCTCTTGTCGCGTACCGTTGATGCCTTGACTGCCGCGTTTATCGTTGAGACGCGGTTGATCGGGATAGGTCTTGAAACCGTCGCCTTGCGGCATGGGCAAGGCCGGCAATTGGGCCGCGCTCAAGCCGTCGGCCTTGAGTGTGAGAGTGCGGGTGATCGGTTCGCCGACGACAAACTCCGGGGATTGCTGCGACCAGCTCTCGCTGAGGCGCAAATCCTCGGCCGGCAGCCAGGGCTGATTCTGCATGGCCGTCGGGATGGGTTTGATATCCAGCTTCACGCGCTTTGAGTTGAGCCGCCGCGTGCTGGTGTTCTGGCCGAAGGGGTCGAAGACACCGGCGCGGCTGTTGACCACTTGCGCGTCGAGCGTGATGGGGTTGATGGTGATGGCGCCGCTTTGCTGCGGAAACAGCGCGTAATTGCGCTCGATCACTACATAGCGTCGGCCGTTGCGGCGCGTCTCGAAGCTGGAATCCTCGCCCAGCTGCTGCACCCGTACCTCGCCGCCACTGAATGTCGGTTCCGGCATGGTGGCGCTGTTGAGGTTGACGGCGCGATAGAAGCGGATGGTGTAGAGGATCTGCGATTGCACATAGGCGCTGGTGGGTTGCGCCTCCACTTCCAGGAACATGTCCATGTTCTCGGCGGCGGCGCCGCTATCACCGGCCGCGTTGACCGTGATGCTGATCTGTGGGCTGTGATCCGAACCGATCTCGATCGAAGGGATGTTCAACTCGCCGCTGCGCTTGGCCATGACGAACAGGGTCCAGCGGGTTTGTTGGGTGATTTCGCTGTTGAGGATTTGCATGTTGCTGCTGCGGCTGCGACTCAGGATGTCGAAGTCCTGTTCCAGCGGCGCAAAGTCCGGGTCTGCGTTGATATTGTCATCCGCCTCGAAGATGATCTTGAAGGATTCGTTAAGCCGCACCGGGTCGCGATCCACCCGGGCGGTGATGTTGGCGGCCATGGCGGTGACGGTCATCAGGCTCAGACATAAAAAAAGAAATACGCGTTTCACCATGGCTCCCGTTCATTGTTGCGCCGCTGGCGCGCCTGTTGTTGATATTGATACTGGAACTTGCGCCGCAGCAGACCGCCCGGGTCGTCGGGGATGCGGCGCAGCCACTGTTCGGTGGCGATGTCGGTTTCCGCGGTTTCGCTGTATTCCCGCGACGGCAGGGGACGTTGTTCTTCGCCTTCCGCTTGTTCACCGTCCTGCTGCCGCCCGAGTTGTTGCTGTTCACCTTCGATCTCATCGGCCTCCTGTTGTGCCTGTTGTTGCGCCTGTTGCTGTTGCGCCGTCGGATCCTGTGTTGGGCCGGCCGAGTCGGCCTGTTGCTGATCGCCGCGCTGAGCGGGCTGTTGTTCGGCGGACTGTTGCTCGCCCTGTTGTCCCGGCCGGTCTGATTGTTGTTTCCCCTGACCGTCCTGCTGCGGTTGATCACCTTTTGTTTGATCCGATTGCGACTGCTTTTGTTGTTGCAGTTGTGCCTTTACCAGATCGCGGTTGTGGCGTGCGTCCTCGTCATCCGGGTCCAGCTTCAAAGCCTGTTCATAGGCCTCAATGGCTGCTGGATAGTCGCCCAGCCGGGCCAGGGCGTTGCCTTTATTGTAGAGGGCGTCGGCGGTATTGATGCCCTCCAGTGTCTCTACCGCCGCTTCATACTGTCCGGCCCGGTAACGGGCCGCCGCGCGCCAGTGGGGGGCATTGAACAATCGGGCCGCCGCTTCCGCATTGCCTTGTTTGAGTTGATGCAGGGCTTGTTGATTATCATTGCGCCACAGATCGGCCAGTTCGACGGCCTCGGCGTTTTGTGGCAGGGGCAACAGCGCCACCACCGCCAGCAGCGCCAAGTGACCGCGGCGGAAGGCCAAGGCCGCCAGCAGCAGCACGGGCAACAACAACCACGGCCCGGCCTCACGCCATTGATCACTCTTCAGGCGGCTAAGCTGTGCTTCGGATTTGCGCAAGCTGTCGACGCCTTCGAGCAGGTGATTGATATCCCCATCACCGGCCGTGATGCGGTGATAACGGCCGCCACCCTGGCGCGCCAGTTGTTGCAGCGCGGCCGTGTCCAGTTTGGGGACGACGATGGCGCCCTGGCTGTCCTTGAGAAAGCCGCCGTCACGCAGGGCGATGGGGGCCCCTTCCGCCGTGCCCACCGCCAGCACGGAGAGGCGGTGCTGATGCCCCTTTAATTCAGCCAGAGTGTGTTCCAGGTCCTGGCGATCGATGCCGTCGCTAATCAGCAAAATATCGCCCTCGGGTACACCGGCCTGTTGCAACAGCTGCGTCGCCCTGGCCACGGCGGCCGAGGTGTCGCTGCCCTGCAGCGGCATCATATTGCTGTCCAGGGCGTTGACCAGGGAGATAATGGTGTTGGCATCATCGGTCAGCGGTGACACGGTGAAGGCCTCGGCGGCATAGACGATGAGCGCGGCCTGACCCTCGCGACGTTGTTTGAGGATATCGATCAACTTCAAGCGGGCGCGCGCCAGCCGGCTGGGTTTGATATCGGTGGCGTCCATGGAGCGCGACAGGTCCAAGGCGATCACCAGCGCTGAGGGATCACGAAACACCGGTTGCTCGCGCTGTTCACAGGCCGGACCGGCCAGCGCCAGGATGGCCAGGAGTCCGGCCAGGGCGGTGACCGGCAACGGCCAGCGCGCCGCCCGGGCCGCGCCGCTCTGTAGGATGTAGGGCAGCAGACGGGGCTCGCAGACCGCTTGCCAACGGCCGGCGTTGCCGCGGCGTCGACCCAGCAGCCACAACAGCAGGGCCAGCGGCAGCAGCAGCCAGAGCCATTCCGGGCGCAGCAAATGACAACTAGCCATGCCGCCGCCTCACCTCCGGCAGGCTCAGGGCCAGGATCAGCGCGGTGGCCAATGCCATGGCCGCGCCGAGGGGGTAGACATACAGGGCCTGCAGAGGACGGAACACCTGCGCCTCTTGCTCGCTGGGCTCCAGTTGATCGATCAGGCCATAAACCTGTTGCAACTCCTCGGTATCGCGGGCGCGAAAATAACGGCCGCCGGTCTTGTCGGCGATGGCGGTCAACAGTCCTTCATCCAGGTCGGCCGAGGGATTGACGCGCTGCCGGCCGAACAGGGATTGCACCACCATCTCATCGGCGCCGATGCCGATGGTGTAGATCTTCAGGCCTTTGTCCGCCGCGAGTTCGGCGGCCTTGAGCGGTGACACCTCGCCGGCGGTGTTGGCGCCGTCGGTGAGCAGGATCATCACCTGGTCCGTGGCGTGTTCATCCCCCAAGCGTTTCACCATCAGGCCGATGGCGTCGCCGATGGCGGTGGCCTGACCCGCCAGGCCGATGACGGCCTCGTAGAGCAGGGTGCGCACCGTTTGGCGATCGAAGGTAAGGGGTGTCTGTAGATAAGCCTGTGCGCCGAACAGGATCAGGCCCACCCGGTCGCCGACGCGGCGCTGGATGAATTCACCGGCGATGGCCTGGGTCGCCTCCAGGCGGTTGACCACCCGGCCGCTGAGCTGGAAGTCGAGGGTGTCCATACTGCCGGACAGGTCCACCGCCAGCATCAGATCGCGGCCCGTGGTGGGCAGTTCGATGGGCTCGCCGAGCCATTGCGGCCGCGCCGCCGCCGTCACCAGAAATAGCCAGGCCAGGCTCGCCAGCAACAGCGGCCAGCGCCGTTGCTTGAAATGCACGGAGCGTTCGCCGATGACCTGAAAGTCTTCAATGAAGGGCACGCGCAGGGCGGCGTCCTGACGTGATTGGGCCGCCGGCAACAGCAGGCGCAGCAACAAGGGTAAAGGCACGAGTGCAAAGGCCCAGAGCCATTCGAACTGGATCATGCCGAGCCCCCGGGCAGTTGCTGCAGCCAACGGCGGCAGGCGTTCAACAAGGCCTGCGGGTTGCCGGTGATGTCTTTTTCATAAGGCGCGTGCAGTAGGGTGGCGGCGGCCGCGTCGTCGAACGGACGCGTCTTGCCGTGGCGGTTGAGAAAGTCCAGCCAGGCCCGGCCGGTGAGCCCCGCCACCTCTTGGCGCGGATAGCGGCTGATGGCGACACGGCGCAGTAGCACCGAGCACGCCCCCGCCAGTTGCTGAGTGTTCGCATGCTCGGCAAAGGCCTGTTCGATGCGTTGCAGTTCGTCTAGGGCCTGTCTGCGCAGGCGTTGGCGTTGCCGGGCGTGGCGCACGGCCCAGAGGATCATGCCGATCACGATCAATAATACCAGCAGCAGCCACCAGCCCGCTGCCGGCGGCCACCAGGGTACGCCCGCGGGCAGGTGGATGTCGCGCAGCGGTAACTCGCCGTTCATGGCCGCCCGCCGTATTGCAGCGTGGCCACGAGATCGGCATCGGTGGCGCAGCTGAGATAATGGATGCCGGGAAAACGGCAAAGTTGTTTGAGCATAGCGCTATGCTCACGGAAGTGCTCGCGGTGTTGGCGCTGAGTCGTTTTGTCGTCGCCGCTGAAGCGGCTGCTGCGTTCGCCCCAGGCGACACGATAGATGCCGTGCCGCGGCAGTTCGGCCTCCAAGGGGTCATAGATATGAAACAACACCACATCGTTGTGGCGCGCCAGCTGCGCCAGGTGGGATTCGGCCTGGGCGCCCAGCTTGCGGAAATCGCTCAATAGAAAGATCAGGCTGCCGGGTTTGGCGACGCGGCGCAGCCGCGCCAGGGCCTTGTCGGCGTCGGGTTCAGTTTCGTTGTATCGGCTTTGCCACCGGGACGTCTGACTCAGTTGGCGCAGCAGATTCAACACAGCCGACTTGCCGCGCTTGGGACGCAGTTCGTGATGCACATCGGCTGTGAACACCAAGCCGCCGAGGCGGTCGCCCTGCCGGTTGGCACTCCAGGCGATGAGGGCGGCGGCGCGGGCGGCGATCACCGATTTGAAGGCGCCGCGGGTGGCGAAGAACATGGTGGGGCGCATATCGACCCAGGCCAGTACGGCGCGTTCGCGCTCTTCGCGAAACAGTTTGGTATGCAGGGTGCCGCTGCGCGCGGTGACGCGCCAGTCCACATTGCGCACGTCGTCGCCGGGCTGGTAGAGGCGTGCCTCGTCGAACTCCATGCCGCGGCCCTTGAAGCGGGATAGATAGCCGCCGCTTTGTTGTGCCTTGATACGCAGGGTCTTGAGTGACAGCTTCTCGCCGGCGCCGCGCAGGGCGATCAGGGCCTCGCTGGACACCCGCACCAGGTTGTCGCCGGCGTCAGTGGGTTCAGGCGCGTGGAACAACGTCATGGTACGGCAACGGTGCGGATCAAGGCGTCGATGAATGTGTCGCTGGTGACGCCGTCGGCCTCGGCCTCGTAACTGAGGATGATGCGATGGCGCAGCACATCGTGGGCCAGCGCCTGGATATCTTCCGGCGCCACATAGTCGCGTCCCTGCAGCCAGGCAAGGGCGCGGGCGCAGCGGTCCAGGGCGATGGTGGCGCGCGGACTGGCGCCGAATTCGATCCATTGACTCAGCTCGCTGCCGTAGCCTTCCGGTTTGCGCGTCGCCAATACCAGTTGCAGCAGGTACTCCTCCAAGGGGTCGGCCATGTGGATCTGCAGCACCTCCTGGCGCGCGCCGAACAGGGCCTGCTGGGTGATCATGGTGGCGGGGGCGTGGTGCGCGTGTTGCGCCTCGCCGCGTACCAGGTGCAGGATGTCGCGCTCGGCGGCGGCGTCGGGATAGTCGACGGTCACATGCAGGAGAAAGCGATCCAGCTGCGCCTCGGGCAGCGGGTAGGTCCCTTCCTGCTCGATGGGGTTTTGGGTCGCCATCACCAGGAACAGCTCGGGGAGTTTGTGGGTCACAGCGCCGACGGTGATCTGGCGTTCGGCCATGGCCTCCAGCAGGGCGGACTGCACCTTGGCCGGGGCGCGATTGATCTCGTCGGCCAGCACCATGTTGTGAAACAGCGGGCCGGGCTGAAATTCGAAGCGGGCCTCCTGGGGCCGGAACACCTCGGTGCCGGTGAGGTCGGCGGGCAGCAGGTCGGGGGTGAACTGGATGCGTTGGAAATCGCCCTCGATGGCCTCGCTCAGGGTCTTGATGGCGCGGGTCTTGGCCAGCCCCGGCGCGCCTTCCACCAGCAGGTGGCCGTCGCACAGCAGGGCCACCAAGAGGCGCTCCACCAGGGCCTCTTGGCCGATGATCTGGCGGCTGATCTGTTGTTTGAGTTGTTGGATTTCGTTTTGATACGGCATGGGCATCCTTGACGTCGATTAACTGCATGAACCGGGGAATCTTAGCAAGCGTCGCGATGCGGCGAAAACACCTCATTGCAGAGTGAAGATATGACTCGACTGAAGCACGGGAGTTCATCCATAGCGGGTCCCGCTAACCGGATTAGCGTATAATTATTCAAATAACAAACAATTCATCGCTGCCGCCCCCCTGTCGAGTTGGAAACCGGGTGGCCCTGAACTTGCACGCCATATTCGTTAATCGAACAACAACAGAGTCTTTATCATGATCTTCGAACGCCTAAAAAACAGCGACCCCCTGCCGGAGTTGACCGAGGTCGCCGAGCTGGGAATGAGCACCGAGGACCTGGCGGAGGATTTTCGCCGCCATTTCAGCACCACTTTGGGGCGCGACCGTTTTTGCCGCTCTACCCATTATCCTTACACCGCCCTGGCGCTGGTGCTGCGCGACCGCTTGATGGAGCGCTGGAAGAACACCCGCTACGCCTACCAGGAGACCGATACCCGCCGGGTGCATTACCTGTCGCTGGAATTCCTGATGGGGCGCGCCCTGGGCAATGCCATGCTCAACCTCGGTGTCACCGATGAGGCCTCGGCGGCACTGGAGCGTTACGGTATCGAGCTGGAGGAAATCGCCGAGGCGGAGCACGACGCCGGGTTGGGCAACGGCGGTTTGGGACGTCTGGCGGCCTGTTTTCTCGACAGCTGCGCCACCCTGCAACTGCCGGTGATCGGCTACGGCATTCGTTACGAGTACGGCATGTTCCGTCAGGAGATCCTCAACGGTTATCAGGCCGAGGAGCCGGACCACTGGCTGCGCAATGGCAATCCCTGGGAGCTGGAGCGACCCGAGTTCACCCAGCGGGTGCACTTCGGCGGCCGCACGGAATCCTATCGTGACGCTCACGGCATCAACCGCATGCGTTGGGTCGATACCCAGGATGTGCTGGCCGTACCCTATGATGTGCCGGTGCCCGGCTATCGCAACGGTACGGTCAACACCCTGCGGCTGTGGAGCGCGGCGGCCACCGACGAGTTCAGCCTCGACGAGTTTAACGCCGGCGACTATACCGGTTCGGTGGCGAGTAAGAACGACGCCGAGCAAATCACCATGGTGCTGTATCCCAACGACGCCAGCGAGAGCGGTAAGGAGCTGCGCCTGAAACAACAGTATTTTCTCGCCTCCGCCAGTTTGCGCGACACCTTTCGTCGTTGGATTCGCGACCACGGCGCCGAATTCGAGCAGTTCGCCGAGAAGAATTGCTTTCAGCTCAACGATACCCATCCCACCATCGCCATCGCCGAACTGATGCGCCAGTTGATGGACAATCACTGCCTGGCCTGGGAAGAGGCCTGGCGCATTACCAGCAGCACCATGGCCTATACCAACCACACCCTGCTGCCCGAGGCATTGGAAAAATGGCCGGTGCGCGTGTTTCAACAATTGTTGCCGCGCCACTTGGAGATCATTTACGAAATCAACGCGCGCTTTCTCGGCCAAGTGGCGCGGCGTTGGCCCGGCGATACGCAGCGCCTGACGCGCATGTCCATTATCGAAGAGGGCGACGATCCCCAAGTGCGCATGGCCTATCTGGCCATTGTCGGCAGTTATTCCGTCAACGGTGTGGCGGCGCTGCATTCCCAGTTGTTGCAGGAAGGCCTGTTCCATGACTTCTACGAATTCTGGCCGGACAAATTCAACAACAAGACCAACGGCGTCACCCAGCGCCGTTGGCTGGCCTGGTGTAATCCGGACCAGAGCCAATTAATCAGCGATACTATCGGCGATGAATGGGTTACACGGCTGGAACACCTGGAGAAACTCAAACCCTATGCCGAAGATGCCGCCTTCCGCAAACAATGGCGCGAGGTAAAACAGGCTAATAAGCAGCGCCTGGCGGATCTGGTGAAAAAGGATTGCGGCGTGGATTTCAGCACCGATGCCATGTTCGATGTGCAGGTCAAGCGCATGCACGAATACAAACGCCAGTTATTGAATGTGCTGCATGTAATCCATCTCTACGACCGCATCAAGCGCGGCGATACCGATAACTGGACGCCGCGCTGCGTGCTCATCGGCGGCAAGGCCGCCCCCGGTTATGCCATGGCCAAACGCATCATTAAGCTGGTCAATAATGTCGCCTTTATGATCAACAATGACCCGACGGTGGGGGACCTGCTCAAGCTGGTGTTTTTGCCCAACTACCGGGTCACGGCCATGGAGATCATCGCCCCGGGCACCGACCTGTCGGAGCAGATTTCCACGGCCGGTAAAGAGGCCTCGGGCACCGGTAATATGAAATTCATGATGAACGGCGCCATCACCATCGGCACCCTGGACGGGGCCAATATCGAGATTCGCGAAGAGGTGGGTGACGATCACTTCTTCCTCTTCGGTATGAGCGCGCAGGAGGTGGTCGAGACGCGTGGCTATTACGATCCCGGCGCCATCATCCGCGACGACGCGGACCTGCTGCGGGTGATGAAATTACTGGAATGCGGCCACTTCAATCAGTTCGAGCCGGGTCTGTTCGATGACATCATCCAGTCCATTCGTAATCCGCTTGATCCCTGGCTGGTGGCGGCCGACTTCCGCAGTTTCGTCGATACTCAGCGGCGCGTTGCCGAGGCCTATCGGGATGAGGAGCGTTGGACGCGTATGAGCATTCTTAATGCCGCCAGCAGCGGCAAATTCTCCACCGACCGCACCATGCGCGAATACAACGAGGGGATTTGGAAGTTGGCGTCGGTGTCGCCGTGATTGATTATTGAGTCCGTAAATGAACGCAAATTAAGGCTCCCCTCTTCAATTAAAGAGGGGCTGGGGGAGATTTAAAGCTAAGCGTTTCAAATCTTTAAATCCCCCTCAGTCCCCCTTTAAGAAAGGGGGAGGCTGGGACGTGTATTTAATGTGTGTTCATTGGCCGGACTGATATCGATCAGGCCGCCCAGCCCAGTTCCTCGGCACGCGTACGCGCCATCTCGGGTACGTCGGTGGCGACGAAGTGGCTGTGCAACACCTGGATGCCGATCATATGATTGATGACGGCGTCGAGTTGGATCTTGGTGGAGGCGCTGGTGTCTTGCGCTTCGTGCAGATCAAACACCGCTTTCACGCCGTCCTTGTCCAACACGCCGGCGGCGTCGATGGCCTGGTCCGACAGATATTCATCGGCCAGTGCCTTCATCGCGTCCCATTTTTTGGGATCGGTGTGGGCCGGCGGCGCCATAAAGGCGAATTTTTCACGCTCATACAAGGTTTTGGGCAGGATGCCCTTCATCGCCTCACGCAGCACGTATTTCTCGGTGCGGCCCTTGATGCGCATGGTCGGCGGCAGCTTGGTGGCCGCTTCAGCCAGGTGGTGATCGAGGAAGGGCGGGCGTGCCTCCATGGAGTTGGCCATGTCGACGCGGTCGCCGCCCCAGGTGAGGATCTGGCCTTCGAGCATGGTCTTGATCCAGACGTACTGGGCCTTGTCCAGCGGGTGGCGATCCTTGAGCATGTCGCCGTCCAGGGCCTCGGCGATGGCCTTGCCCGGCTGGTAGCCTTCGGTTTGCTTGCGCAATTCGGGGTGCAGCAGGCCGGGCACGTGCTCGGCCGCGGCCAGCCACGGCTGCAGGCAGCTGGGCGTGAAGCCGACCAACGCATCCAGGGCCGGATCATGAAGTTCGTTTTCCGCCAGCATAGCACCCTGGAACAGCTTGTTGCTCTCATCCAGCAGTGCCTGCCACTCCTTGCGCTCCTCCGGCGGCAGGGTGTCCAGGCCGTGCAGGAACATGTCGCGGCGGAAGGCGGGATAGCCGGCGAACAATTCGTCCGAGCCCTCACCGGTCACCACCACCTTGTAGCCCGCCTGGTTGACGTGGCGACTCATCAACAACTTGGCCACGCCCAGGGTGTTGTAGATGGTGCGTTCGGTGTGCCACAGGGTCTCGACGAAGTTGTCGTAGAGGTGGTCGGCCTTGAGGCGCATGATGTCCTGATCGGCGCCCACCGATTCGGCCATCTCGGTGGCGATGACGCTTTCGTCGTAGTCGGCGTCGTCGAAGCCGATGGTAAAGGCCTTCACCGGTGACTGCTGACTGGCGGCGGCCAGGCCCAGGGTGGCGCAGGAGTCGATGCCGCCGGAGAGGTAGCAGGCCACCGGCACGTCGGCCTCCAGGCGCAATTGCACCGCCTCGAGCAGCTTTTCGCGAATGGCCTCGATATAGAATTCCTCCGGCTGCGACTCGTCGCGCTCGCCCATGAGCGGGAAGTCCATGTCCCAATAGCGCTCATCCTTGATCTCGAACTTGCCGTTGTTGCGCTCGATGATCACCACGTGACCGGGCTTGACCTGATGCACGCCTTCGAAGGCGGTAGTGCCGGGCACGATGGTTTGCATCAACTGGTGATAGACGCCTTGGGCACTGAACTGGCGCGGCACCTCGGGATGGGCGAATAACACCTTCAGTTCCGAGCCAAACACCAGCGTCCCATTGTGCTCGGTCCAGTAGAGCGGCTTGACGCCGAAGCGGTCGCGCACCAGCATCAGGCGGTCGTGTTCGCGGTCATAGAGGGCGAAGGCGTATTCGCCGCGGCAGGTCTTGAGCATTTCCTCGAGGCCGAAGCGCTCGTAGAGGTGCAGGACCAGCTCCGAGTCGCTCTTGGTTTTGAAGCGCGCGCCGCGCGAGGTGAGATCGGCACGGATGCGTTTGTAATCGTAGAGTTCGCCGTTCTGGGTCAGCATCAGATTGCCGTCGTTGGAGAAGAACGGCTGGCGGCCGCGGTCCTCGTTCAGGTCGATGATGGAGAGCCGGGCGTGGCTGAAACCGATGCCGCGGTCGTTCATGGTCTTGTAGCCGAAGCCGTCCGGTCCGCGATGGTGTTGGATGGCGGCCATGTTGACCAGGGTCTGTGGGTCTACCGGCCGGGCCGGGTCTGCATGTAGGTAGCCTGCAATTCCGCACATAATATTGTAGTTCCTCTGGAGTCTTGGTGATTGATTAAGATAATAGTTCGTCGGGTGTGTCGATGACATGCTGGACGCGCTGCACCACGCTGGTGAGCAGGGCCATGCGGATGTAAACGGCGCCGCGGGCCTGGGCGAAGTACCAGTTGTGCTCGGTGTTGTCCAGGTCGGTCGACAGCTCCTTGCCGCGCGCCAGCGGGTGCATGATGATGGAGCCGGGCTTGAGCGGTGACTTGGCGTTGAGCTTCAGGTCTTCACCCATTCGTTCGAAAGTATCGCCCACCCAGGCAATGGAGTTGATGTAGACCACGTCCAGCTGCGGCAGTTCTTTGTTCAGGGATTGGCTGACACGGATGTTGAGTCCCTCTTGCTGCAGTTCTTCCAATTGCCCTTGATCGTACGGATGGTCATCCTCGCAGATCACCACCACCTCTTCGAAGGCGTGGGCATAGAGCGACAGCATGATCAATAGGGAGCGCACCGTGCGCATCTTGTTGGGCACGCCGATGATGCCGATGCGCGCCTTGTCGCCGTCGGCCACGTGCTCGGCCAGCAATTGAGGGCGCCATTTGAAGATGGCGAACATGTCGGTCAGCGCCTGGGTGGGGTGCTCATCGACGCCGTTACCGGCATTGATGATGGGGATGCGCAGTCCGTCCAACATCTCATAGACGGCGTCTTCGTTGCGGTCGCGCAGCACCACCACATCACCGTAGTGATTGAACATCTCGGCCACGTCGCCGAGCGATTCACCCTTGGCGATGCCGGTGGTGGCGGGGTCCGTGATGCTCATTACGTCGCCGCCGAGGCGATGCCAGGCGCTTTCGAAGGATAGCCGCGTGCGCGTGCTGGGTTCGTAAAAGGCATTGATCAGGATCTTGCCCTTCAGCGGTGGGAACAGGTTGGGCGAGGTCTCGTATAGGGCCGCCAGGCGACACACCTGGGCGATCCTGTCACGCGTGAATTGGCGCGCCGAGACGATGGGCATGCCGGCCAGGTCGACCAGGTATCGCGGATCTTCCTCCACCTGATCGAGCAGGCGCTGCGGCCGCTCGATGCCGTCGCGCCATTTGGCGGGGATGACCGGGTTCCTGAGTAGGGGGTGAAGCGGTTTCACCAGACGTCTCCTTTTGTTCCAGCAATGAATCTACAGGTGAGTGATGACAACGCCGTCGGGCGTGTCGTCGTCAGTAATTCGCGAGTCTTGCTCATTGGCTTCTGGCCTTTACATCCGCCAGTTCCGCCAGCGCCTCTTGCGTGGAAATGACGCGGGCATAGCGGTCCTTCATAGTGGTGATGGTGGCCTGTTGCAGCTCGGGTGTCACGGTTGCGCAACCGTCTTCTATCAGTGTCACATAAAAGCCCAAATCGCAGGCGTCGCGGATGGCGGTGGAGACACATTCGTTGCTATACACACCGACCATGTACAGGCCGGTGATCTCCATATTGCGCAGGATGTACTCCACATTGGTGGCATTGAATACGCCGCTGGCAGTCTTGTTGATAATGATCTCGTCGCCCTGGGGCGCCACTTGGGGCAGGAATTCGGCCTCTTTCGAGCCGGGCGGCGCGTGCAGGTTGAGGCGCTTATGGCCGGGGCCGCGGTCGCGACCGTCCTGGGTCAATGACTGGATGCGGGTGTGAATCACCTCCAGTCCTTTGCGCCTGAAGCCGTCCTGCAGTTTGCGTACGTTGGGTAATACGGTCTCTTCCAGCCGATTGAAATAATATTCCTGCGCCTCTACCGGCACCCCCGATTTCTGCACGTCGGCGAACACGCCGTAACCGGGTGCGGCGTCGAGGAATTGCAGGTCGATGGTGAGCAGGGCGGTGTGGTATTGCTCCAGCGACTTGTGTACCGCCGGGGCGTCGGTGATCGATTCGCGATAGGTCTCGCGTAAGGGGTCGACATTGACATATTCTTCGTACTTTATCGTCATTTTTCGCTAGCCAGCTTGTGGAGGGTATTCAGTAATATATTAGCTCCGTTTTCGATGTCCTCCCAGGCGGTCCATTCGGCCGGTGAATGGCTGCGACCGTCCTTGCTGGGGACGAAGATCAAACCGGCGCGCGTCATGCGTGACATGATCTGGGTGTCATGCGCGGCGCCGCTGGGCATTTGCAGCATGGACAGGCCGTCGGCCTGGGCCGCCTCGCTGATCAACTGCATGACGCCGGGGTCGCATTTCACCGGGGCGATATCGCTCAGTACTTCGAATTCGAACATCAGGTCGCGGCGTCGGGCGATGGCGGAGATGGCACGGCGAAAGGCGCTGGCCAGCTGTTCCAGTTTTTCGTGATTGGTTTCGCGCACGTCGAGGGAGAATTCCACCATGCCGGGCACCACGTTGGCCGCGCCCGGCGACAACTCGACCCGGCCGACGGTGGCGACGCTGCTGGGGCTGCCGTGTTCCTCCAGGATGCGCGGGATCTCGCCGGAGAATTCCGCCAGGCCCTGAAACGCGTCCTGGCGCATGTCCATGGGCGTGGAGCCGGCGTGGGCGGCCATGCCGGCGAGCCTGACGTTCCATTTGAACAGGCCGGCGATGGCATCCACCACGCCGATCTTGATATGGCGGCGATCCAGCACCGGCCCCTGTTCGATATGCAACTCGATAAAGGCGTGAATGCTCTCCGCCGGCCGCGCGGCGTTCAGGGCGTCCATGGCGTTCATGCCCCAGTGCGCCATGGCGTCACTGATGGAGACGCCCTCCAAATCACGTGCGTGATGAATGCTCTCAGGTGTCAGGCGGCCGCATATGGCGCTGGAGCCGAAGATGCCGCCGAAGCGTCCCTCCTCATCGGAAAAGGCCACCGCTTCCAGCGGCCGGGCAAGATCGATCTCTTGTTCCTTGAGACAACGTAGGCACTCCAGGCCGGCGACCACGCCCAGGGCGCCGTCCAGCTGTCCGCCGCCGGGCACCGAGTCGATATGGGAGCCTGTCATGATGCTGGCCTTGCCTTCGCGCCAATTGAGCCGGGCGTGAACGTTGGCCGCACCGTCTATATAGTGCTCCAGCCCGGCGCTCTCGATACGTTGACGCAACCAGTCCCTGGCCTGCATGTCGGCGGCGCTGAAGGCCATGCGGTAAATACCTTGGTCTTCGGCTTTGCCGATTTCCGCAAGTGAGGCGAGATCGTCGCGCAGACGTGTGGCATTGACTTTGAGGTTACTCATAATCGACGGCTCCGATAGTGCTAAGGGGATAAAGCGGCGCGTCTGACGCGGCGCCGCCACGGCAGGGGCGGGGCTTTGCAGTTTGATGGTCGTGTATGCAAATTCGTTTCGGCTGTAAAGCGGCGACTGGGCGGCTTGTTGTGGGGTTGATCCATCCCGTCTCGGGATCGCTGGCAGAGAGCATATTGTCCTGTATCGAGTTTTCCGTCATCTGACACGGGGTGGCTTATCTCAACTCCGTTCACGGTACAATTATGAACGCCAACTATCATGTGCGAGTCAGGAGATTAGATTAATGGCGGCGGGGCATTCATCACGCAGTCACGCTGGCGCCGTCGCCGCGCCGTTCGGGTGTCTGGGTCGTATGCACATGTCGATGCGCGCCGGCATTTTTTCGTCTCATATCCAGGCCGGGGCCGAAAGCGAAAGCATGCTCCCGTGTCGGACGATATTCGCTAAGCTCTTATTCATTCAAAAGGTTTTGGCCCTGAATGTCAAATCAGGCGCGGCTTGTGCAGGCCCGTTGAGCGGTGCAAAGGGGCTTTGAAACAGTCGCTTATGCTGATGCGAACGGCACGTGATATTTCCAATGTTTGTGGCATGTGTGCGCGCGGCTCGGCCGCCACCCCGGTGAAAGACGCTTGGCGCACGTGCCGCGATCAAGCAGCCTTACCTCGTTGGGCCCGGATTGAAGTGCTAAATTATTCGGTTTTTCATTGCCTGCGCGCCGTGGCGCGCGTGGGATTGACACGTGTCGTCGCGGGCGTCTATTAAATCTTCGGTGAGATGAATCACCTTCTCCGTGTCGCGGTCGACGGCAGGCGGAAAGTGGGTATTGATAATTATCATACTCGAAACCTTGTTGCCCCGGTATGATAATCACTGATGCCCTGGACGAGGGAAAATAACAATCGTCAACCGGAAAAGACGTTTATTCACTGTTAAGAAAAAGGAGAGTCAGATGAGAGTGATGGCTGTTTTAATGCTGCTGGTCTTCGCTGCCGCGCCGGCTATGGCCGCTGAAGACCTTATGGACAGGGCGAAACAAGTATTCGAACCCATTCCGACCACGCCGCCCAAGGATAAAATCATATCGCCGCAATCGGTGGAGCTGGGCAAGATGCTCTATTTCGATCCGCGCCTGTCCAGCAGCTGGCTGGTCAGTTGCAACACCTGCCATAACCTTGGCACCGCCGGGGTGGATTTGCAGGAGACATCGGTTGGCCACGGCTGGAAGCGCGGCCCGCGCAACGCACCGACGGTGCTCAACTCCGTCTACAACATTGCCCAGTTCTGGGACGGCCGGGCATCGGATCTGAAGGAACAAGCCAAAGGCCCGGTGCAGGCGGCGGTGGAAATGAACAACACGCCGGATAGGGTCGTCAAGACGCTCAAGAGTATGCCGGAATACGTCAAGCGCTTTGGTGAGGTCTTCCCGGATCAAAAAGATCCGGTCACCTTCGAAAATATGGCCCGCGTCATTGCCGACTACGAAGTTACCTTGCTGACACCCAATGCGCCCATCGACAAATTTATCAAGGGCGATGACAACGCCTTGTCGAAGGCGGAAAAGGAAGGTTTGCGCTTGTTCATGGATAAGGGCTGCGCTACTTGTCACAGCGGCATCAATATCGGTGGCGGTATGTATCAGCCCTTCGGTGTCGTGGAAAAGCCGGGCTCCGACATTCTGCCGCGCGATGATAAGGGGCGTTTTGCCGTGACCGAAACGCCCAGCGACGAGTATGTATTCAAAGTACCGTCATTGCGCAATGTAGCCCTGACGCCACCCTATTTCCATTCAGGCAAGGTCTGGAGCCTGAGGCAGGCGGTGGGAGTGATGGGGACGGCCCAATTGGGTGTCGACCTTACGGACAGTGAAGCGAGCAAGATCGTTACCTTTTTGCATGCCCTGACGGGTGATCAGCCCGATGTGGATTACCCGATTCTGCCGCCTATCACAGATAGCACACCGAAGCCGGAGCTGGCGGTAACCCAGCAGGGGGGTGGGCACTAGCCACCGCCGGGTCAAGGTGAATGCGTCCAAGGCAAAGTCTGACTTTGCCTTGGATTTTTTTTATGTAAGGACGACGCTTGGGTTGACGTCTTTAGTGGCTTGATGGTTGGGCCGCAATGACTTCATACTTGGCAGTGTGTACATGCCCGGCAGTAACCGTTCCAGCGGATACGCCGCCGTTCTTGACAGTGTATGGCCCCCCGTCTACTTTTTGAAGGTGTCTTGGTTAAAGTCTCGAATAACAATGTGGTCTTTTGGCGGCCGTCGTCCGCAGCTTGATCCAGGGAGGGGGCAATGAAATGAAAAGAATCACCCGGCGTGAGTTTCTCGGCATGTCTCTAAAGACCGGTGCAGCGACAATGTTTGCAGGGATGTTCGCGCCATCGGCAACCAGCCTGATGGGCTTGGGCGGAGTGGCGCAAGCCACCACCAAAACCATTTCACCGTTTACCTTTGCCGTAATCACCGATTCACACCTTTACGATATTCCCGACCACAAGTTCGACGCCATTCTGGAAAAGGCCGTGGCCGATGTGAACGGCCTCAGGCCACAGCCTGACTTCGTGCTCTATTCAGGTGACCTGGCACAGTTCGGCAAGGAGGCCGAATTTGTCAAAGGAAAGCGCATTCTCGACAAGTTGAAGGTGCCTTATAAGATCATCCCCGGCGAGCATGACTGGTACCTGGATATGGGGAAGGCCTGGCGCAAGATGTTCGGTGATGAGTATTGGTCCTTCGATCATAAAGGCACACACATCATCGGTATGAACTCTATTCTCGTCGATGATTTCTGGACGCTGCGTGAACTGACCCCGGCCGAGCGCATGGGTTACATGGCGGAGCTGGAGTGCCATCAATGCGGCCTCTGGGGCGTGCATGATAAACAGCTCGATTGGCTGGAAAAGGATATCAAAAACCTGAGTCCGGATACGCCGGTGATTATCATGACGCATTCGCCGCTGTGGGATTACTACCCGCGCTGGAACTTTCAAACCATCGACGCGCCGGAGATCCGTCTGCTGCTGCGCAAATTCGAAAAGGTAATGGCGATTCACGGGCATATCCACCAGGTGGTTTACAACTCCATCGGCAATATCAGGTCGGCCGGGCTGCTGTCCACCTCCTGGCCCTGGCCTTATCCGCCGGTGGAGCTGCCTTATCCTCATATCAAGATGAACCGTGTCGATCCAGGCGATTTCGAAGACGGTTTGGGTACCCACGCCATCGATCTTGCCAAAAATTTTGACGGCGTCTTGAACTACCGCGCGTTTTCCGACTTGTTGCCGGACAACGTCAAACGCGGTGTCAAACTCTGATTCGGGGGACGGGACGATGAAGACGCACCAGCATCACGCCAACGCCATTTATATTCTGCTTGTGTTGCTTAGTATGACGACGCTTCAGGCCAAGGAGCCGCTTAGCAGCGCGGCAGCGGAAGATCAAAGAAATATGCTGATCGATTTCGTCGCGCGCGGCGATGCCCTTTGGCACAGTGAAGACTTGGGTACCAATGGTTTGGCCTGCGGTAATTGCCATCCGGACGCGAGCGCGACCAACCCCCATACCTGGCCCAAATATCAGACCAACCTGGGCAAGGTGGGAACCCTGCGCGAGATGATCAACTGGTGCATTGCGGTGCCCATGCTCGGCAAACCCTTGGCGCTGGACAGCGACGACATGATTGCCATGGAGGCTTATGCCACTTATATGCATCGCGGTGTCGCTATCGCGCCGGCCAAGGATGAGCAGCACGGCGGGATTCCCGTCATCAGTGGGCCGGGATATCCCACCGCCGTCGGCGGCAATCGTTAGTCGCCCTGGGCGAGCCAGAATCCATACGGAGTGTTGTCATGCTGAAGCGCATATTCGTGTTGCTGTTCATTGTTTCCTGCTGCTCATCGGCCTGGGCGGAGAGTTGCCGCGATGACCGGTCGGCCTCGACACCCAGTAGTCGTTTCACCACCCACGGCGATACGGTCACGGATCAGGACACTAAGCTGTCATGGATGCGCTGCGCCGTGGGGCAGCGTTGGAATGGCACAAGCTGTATCGGCACTGTGCAACACCTCGATTGGCAGCAGGCCATGGCGCACGTAGAGCGCATCAACGCCCTGCGGCTCGGCGGCCACAGCGACTGGCGCATGCCGGTGGTCCCGGAACTGGCCTCCATCGTCGAACGCAAATGCTTTAATCCGCGCATGAATACCGAGGTGTTCGCCGGTGCGCCGTCAGTGATTTTCTGGACCGCCATGGAAAAGATGGGGCGGCCGGACTATGCCTATACCCTGGATTTCGGCGCGGGCGCGGCGCGGGCAACGGATAAGCATCATGCCGCCGCCGTGCGCTTGGTGCGTGGCGGGCCGTGGTGGGAGCCGCCGCGAATGTCGCAGCGCTGATACCGGTGCCGTGCCCGGCGGTACAGGCCTTTAGGCGCCGCTTTCAGGATTATCGCAGCTCCCAGACATTGTTGTAATTGACGTGTAGTCTGCGTCGTCTGACGGTGTCGTCGTCATGACCGATGCCGTCGATGCTGTAACGTATGTCGCTGTTGACCGGACCCCAAAGGTAATAGCTGTGTTCCACCAGCCCACCGACTAGGACGGCGCAATCCACTTGGTGCGCCTTGCGGTGCAGTTGCGCCGGGCGAGCAGCGCCTTCATGGCCGAGCCGGTCCGGGTGGCCCTTGGTGTAGTCGGAAACATACATGGCCATGTCACCCTTGTTGTGATAAACCGTCACGCTGCGGGCAATCTCGTGCAGGTCGCACATCTCCTTGCCGGCCTCGAGCACATCATCATCCACGTCCGGTGCACACAAGAAGATATGGGAAAACAAGCGCGGAAGATTCTTGCCGTTGGCGAAGTCGCGCAGTCGCACCAGCGTGTTTTGTAATACATAATTGCCCATGGAATGACACAATAGGTGTAGATCCTGATCGCACAGCGGACTGCCGCTGCGGGCGCCGTCGGTCTTGAGCTCGGCGAGAAAATCGCGCAGCTTTAGTAAACCGCGACCGAAGGCATACCCCGATCCTTTGGCCTCGGAACGGTCGGATTTGTATGAAACAAAGGGTAGAGCCTGGCCGTCCGAGGGCCAGGTGAATAGCACCACCAGAACGTCTTTACCGCCTTGATATTTTTGCCGGTTGAGCATCAGCTGCAGGGACAAGGCCCCTCCCACAGCCTGATACCAGTCGACATTGAAGCCGTGGATATAGACCAGTACATCGGATCGCTTGAGCATGACCTTGCGCAGGTCGTCGAACATGGAGTTTGAGCCGAACTTGGCATTGGGTTGATGGGCGTCGGCGATATCGGACCTGATGCGTTCGTGGTAGGCCTTGATGGTGGAGGATTTCAAACAGCACTTGGCCAGATAGTCAGCGAGTTTCTCGCCGTCGCCTACATCGGTTTGGGCGCCCTTTTTGCGCTTTAAATGACGCTCGACGAGCGCAGAGTCGGCCTCCAGCGTGACTTGGCCGAAGCGCAGATTCTCCATGCCATCGCTGCTAAATTCGGCGCCGTATTCGTCCGGCGCCCAGCGGTTGTCGCCCCGATGCCGCCGATTGGTGGCATAAAACAGTCTCAATTTCATCCCCTCTCCTCCCAGTAGCACGTTGTGTTCCGTTACGCTCGATGTTGATTGTCTGCGGTCGCTGAAGCGCGGTCAGTCTGCCAATCCTTGTGGAAGTGTCGGGATGTGTCAATCGCGAAATGCCGCCGCGGGCTAAGCGTTGGTGACGCAGGGCAATTGCCTGGACAAGTTCAGTGCGCGCTTGCGGCTGCTGTTGAGGTCCAATATCGGTGCCGGATAGTCGCGGCCGATGCGCACATTGCAGGCGTGCTGAACATCGGCGGGCGTCAGCCAGGGGCGGTGCAGCCAAGGCAGCGGCAGCTGCGCCAATTCCGGCAGCCATTGACGTAGATAGTCGCCATGGGGATCGAAGCGCTCGCTTTGTCTGACCGGGTTGAAGATGCGGAAATACGGTGCGGCGTCGAGCCCGCAGCCAGCCACCCATTGCCAGTTGAAGCTGTTGCTGGCCAGATCGGCATCCACCAAGGTGTCCCAGAACCAGCGGGCCCCCGTCTGCCAGGGCTGCAGACCGTTCTTGGTCAAAAACGAGGCGACGATCATGCGTACGCGGTTGTGCATCCAGCCGCTATGCCAGAGTTGGCGCATGCCGGCATCGATGATGGGAAAGCCGGTCTTGCCTTGTTGCCAGGCCCGCAGCAGCGCTTTGTCGTCACGCCAGGGAAAGGCTTCAAAACGGGGGTTGAGCGGTGTGTCGGTGGCATAGGGGAAATGATGCAGGGTGTGATAGGCGAACTCGCGCCAGCCGAGTTCGCTGAGAAAACGATCCATGCTGTCGCCCTGAGTGGCGTGGTCCATAAATGCGTTAAGCACGGCGCTGACCACCTGGCGCGGGCTGATTTCGCCAAACGCCAGATGCGGCGACAGACGTGAGGTGTCGAGCCGGTCCGGGCGGTCGCGACCCGCGTCATAATGCGCCAGCGCCGCGTCGCAAAAACCTTGGAGCTGTTCCAGGGCATTGTCCTCTCCCGGTCGCCAGCTTGATGCCAGGCCGTGGTGCCAGGGAATATCGGGCAGCAATGCCAAGGCCTCGACGGCTTCGGACGCCAGTCTGCATTCGCCCAGCCGTTGCGGCACCGGCAACGGCGGCGCGCCTAGACCTTGTTGTCGGCAGGCGCGCCAGAACGGGGTAAAGACGCGAAACGGTTTGTGTTCTTTGGTGAGCACGCTGCCCGGCGTGTAAAGCAGGTTGCCGTGGTAGGTATGGACCTCGATGTCGTGCGCTCTGAGCCAGGCCGCGATATGCGCGTCGCGCCTGGCCGCCTGCGGCGCGTAGCGATGATTCCAGTAGACCGCACCGGCGCCGGTTTCGCGGATCAGGCGTTGCAGGACGTCCTGGCTGGCGCCGCGCCGGATGATCAGACGGCTGCCGCGGGCATGCAGCGCCTGCTGCAGTGTGCTGAGGCTGTGATGGCACCACCAGCGGCTGGCTGCGCCCGGCGCCCAGGGTTCCAATTCTTGCGGGGCATGGATGTATACCGGGATGAGGGTATCCGCCGCCTCGGCGGCGTGGTAGAGCGCAGGGTTGTCACTCAGGCGTAGATCCTGGTGCAACCATACAAGGCAGGTCTTCATCGATGCGACTCCTTCATCGGTTTGTTTATCGCGCGCTTGAATGGGTGACGAGTTCGGCTTCGATACGCTTCAGCGCCGTCGGAATATCGGTGCCGAGTGGAATAGCCCCGGCGGCGACAATGGCGTCGTTGAATTGCAAGGCCGTCTGGCCGCCGATAAAAACCGGCACCGTGACATCCTGCACCAAGGCCGGCAACTGGCGGTGCAACACCTCATCCGTCGGTATCATCGAGCCGGACAACAGCACGCCGCACGCCTCGGTACGCCGGCAGGGGTCGCGCAGTTCCGCCAGCGGTGTGTCGGCGCCCAGCAGTACGACGCGGTAACCCCTGGCCATGACCGACAGGCTGGCCAGTAGAATGCCGGTCTCGTGCTGTTCGCCGGGCAGGCACGCCGCGACCAAACGCGGCCCGCGGGCGCGGCTGGCCTCATGGTGAAAGCGGGCGCCCAGCTTGTTGCGCATGTAGGCGCCGAAAAAGTGTTCCTCGGCGATGCTGCCAGCGCGGCTGGCCCAGCGCTTGCCCAGGGTCTGCAGCAGCGGCACCACCAGGCGGGCGGTCACCATATCGATCGGGTGCAGGGATAAGGCCTCGTTGTAGGCGCCCTCCAGGGACTGATCGTCAAAGCGTACTACCGCATTGAGCATGCGCCGCTGGTAGTCCGGCCAGGGGCCCTCAAGCGCTTCCTGGGGTGCCTGCTGATTTAAATAGGACTTTGTCTGGCTGATGGGTACACCCTTGTGCAAAAGTTCTACAACCTGGTTGATCAGGTCGATGTCCTTGTGCGTGTAGAGGCGGTGTCCTTTGTCGCTGCGTAGCGGCGTGAGCAGGCCGTAACGGCGTTCCCAGGCGCGCAGGGTGATGGGATTGACGCCGGTGAGGCTGGCGACCGTGCGGATGGGGTAAAGTCCGGACTCGGGTAGTCCTTCTGCGCTATCCATGATATTCGTACCTAATTGATTTGTACATAAATTGTATAGTTGAATTTTATAAAAAACATCCGATAATTGCTAGTGAATGTTATGATGTATAATGTTTGTATAAGTTCATTTTGAGTTTCGAGGAGCGCGCAAATGAAGCACAGCAGCAAAATATTTTTCACCTGGGTGGCTGGCTTGGTGTTGGCCGGCACGGTCAGTGCCGCCGATACGGTCTGTTCTGAGGTTCTGGATTTCGAGCGTAAGCCGCTGGCGGGCGAGGGCAGTATCAATCTTTGTGAGCACTATCGGGGCAAGGTGATCGTGGTGGTCAACACCGCCAGTAAGTGTGGGTACACCTATCAATACGAGGGACTGGAACAGCTGTACAGCCGCTACGAGGCGCAGGGTCTGGTGGTGCTCGGGTTTCCGTCCAATGATTTCGCCAATCAAGAACCCGGTTCGGCCGACCAGATCAAAACCTTTTGCCGCCTGACCTACGGCGTGAAATTCCCCATGTTTGCCAAGACCCGCGTCGCGCGCGGCACCGATGACCCGCTGTTCCGCGCCTTGGCCCGGCATGCGGGCGAGTACCCGCAGTGGAACTTTCACAAATACCTCATAGATCGGCAAGGCCGCGTGGCGGCCAGTTATGCCAGCAAGGTGGAACCCTTGGGCGGTGAATTGGAAGCCGCCGTCAAGGGCTTGTTGTAGTCATGGAGAAGATCCGTCTGGGCGTCAGCAGCTGCCTGTTAGGTCATCCGGTCCGCTTCGATGGCGGGCACAAGCACCAGCCCTTTATTACCGCCACCTTGGCGCAGTACTTCGACGTGGTGCCGCTATGCCCCGAACTGGCCATCGGCCTGGGCGTTCCGCGCCAGTCTTTACGGCTGGTGGGGCGGCCCGAGCGGCCGCGCGTGATCGGCAACAAAGATCCTGGTCTGGATGTCACCGATACCCTGGCGGACTACGGCCGTGAGGTGGCGGCGCAGCAGGATGACATCTGCGGCTACATCGTCAAAAAAGATTCCCCCAGTTGCGGCATGGCCCGGGTGCGTGTTTACGTGGACGGGCAGATGCCGCAACGCGCGGGGGTGGGCGCCTTTACCCGTGCCCTGATGGCGGCCAAGCCCTGGCTGCCGGTGGAAGAGGAAGGGCGTCTCAATGACGCCGTGCTGCGCGAGAACTTTTTCGAGCGGGTCTATGTTTGCCATCGCTGGCAGAGGCTGCTGCGGGTGGGCCTGACACCGGCGGCGCTGGTGCGCTTTCACACGGCACATAAATACCTGTTGATGTCGCGCGCTCAGGACCCATATCGGCAATTAGGGCGCATGGTGGCGCGCGCCGGTTGCGCCGACATACAGCGCCTTGGCGAGGACTATTTTCTCGCCGTGATGACGGCCCTGAAGCGCCCGGCCAATCGCAAGCGTCATTCCAACGTGCTGTATCACCTGCTGGGTTATTTCAAACGTCAGTTGCCGGGGCGGGACCGGCAGGAGCTGGCCGGGCTGATCGAGGCCTATCGTCGGGGGCGGGTGCCCTTGGTGGTGCCGGTGACCCTGCTCAAGCATCATCTCGGCCGCAACGGTGACCGCTATCTGGCCGGGCAATACTATTTTGATCCCTATCCCCCGGAGTTGAGCCTGCGCAACTCTATCTAGCCGGGATTTCTCCCCGGGATCGCGGCAGCAGAAAATAATCACCCGCCGGTACGAAACCATACCCTTCAGTGAACTATAATCCAGGCTGAGACTCGACCGTACCTATTCTTTAATTTTCAAGAGGAGCTTTTGTAATGACCCAGGGTGATCCGCTAAATAAATCGACATACGAGTCCGCCAGGGCGTATCTCAAAGATGCGCTGGAGCAAATGCTTGCCGCCGGTCGCAGTACGCGCGAGTTCGGTGAGTTCGCACTGGAAAAGTTCGGCGACAAGTTCATACCCTATTTGCAGGAGTTTTCGCAGGATGTCAGTAAGGGAAAAATCAAGATAAAGGGGCTCGGCCAATCCGCCAAGACCGCGGTGTTTGGACGGCACGTCACCCTTGAAGAACGTAACCAGCTGATACGCGAGGCCGCCTATCTGCGCGCCGAGCGGCGCGGTTTCGTCGGCGGTTCGCCGGAGCAGGACTGGTGTCTGGCCGAGCAGGACGTGGATCAACGCTTGGCACAGGAGACGGGGTTGGTGGAGAAAGGGCGTCAGGCCTTGCATTCGGCGAGCGCGGTCATGGAACGGGAGTTTGATGATATCAAGCACGTGGTCGGCCGCTGGCTGGAGGGCCGCCCTGCGGCCCCTGACGACACGCCGGCGAAGAATAAGGCCGGCGCCAAGAAAAAGGCCGTGAAGAAGGCCGTGAAGAAAAAGGCGGCAAAGACAGCCGAAACAAAGGTCGTAAAAAAGAAAGCGGCAAAGAAAAAGGCGAGCAAGAACAAGAAAAAGCCGGCAAGCGGCACGGCGGCGCCCCCGGCCTGATGGCGCGCCCCGGCCTCCGGCCGCTGTAAAAAAATCACACTCGTCCCCCTTGAAATCCTGAAAAGCGTCCCAAATATCACTCTCGGCGCTCGCCCGTGCATCGGCCGCGAGCGCCCCCTAACAATTATCGGTAACAATAACTTTATTAATTTGTTTCTTTAGGAGGAACGCAACAGTGAATATTCGTCCTTTGCATGATCGCGTTGTGGTAAAACGCCTGGAAAGCGAAGAGAAGACCTCCGGCGGCATCGTGCTGCCGGGGTCGGCTCAGGAAAAACCCATCATGGGTGAAGTCGTGGCCGCAGGTGCGGGTCGTGTGCTGGATAACGGCGACAAGGCAGCCCTGGATGTCAAAACCGGCGACAAGATATTGTTCGGCAAATTCGCCGGCACCGAGGTCAAGGTCGAAGGTGAAGACTATCTGGTGATGCGTGAAGACGACATCTTCGCTATCGTCGAATAACTACTTATTTAAAGTATTTGGAGGAATCAAGTAATGGCTGCTAAGGAAATCAATTTTTCTTCAAAGGCACGTCGCAAAATGCTGGACGGGGTCAACGTCCTGGCCAATGCGGTCAGAGTGACCCTCGGTCCCAAGGGCCGCAACGTGGTGTTGGAAAAGAGCTTCGGCGCGCCCACCGTCACCAAGGACGGTGTTTCCGTCGCCAAGGAGATCGAACTGGAAGACAAGTTCGAAAACATGGGCGTGCAGATGGTCAAGGAAGTGGCCTCTAAGACCGCCGACATTGCCGGGGACGGCACCACCACCGCCACCGTGCTGGCCCAGAGTATTTTGAACGAGGGTATGAAAGCCGTCGCCGCCGGTATGAATCCCATGGATCTGAAACGCGGCATCGACAAGGCCGTCATCGCTGCTGTGGAAGAGCTGCAGAAGCTCTCCAAGCCGTGCACCGACAACAAGTCCATCACCCAGGTGGGCACGATCTCCGCCAACTCCGACACCGTGATCGGCGAGCTGATCGCCCAGGCCATGGACAAGGTCGGCAAGGAAGGCGTGATCACCGTCGAAGAGGGCACCGGTCTGCAGGACGAGCTGGAGGTGGTCGAGGGGATGCAGTTCGACCGTGGCTATCTGTCGCCTTACTTTGTCAGCAACGCCGAGAAGATGCAGGTCGAGCTGGATGATCCCTACATCCTGATCTGCGACAAGAAGGTCTCCAACATCCGCGAACTGCTGCCGCTGCTGGAAGGCGCCGCCAAGGCCGGCAAGCCGCTGATGATCATCGCCGAAGACGTAGAAGGCGAAGCCCTGGCCACTCTGGTGGTCAACAACATGCGCGGCATCCTCAAGGTGGCCGCGGTCAAGGCCCCGGGCTTCGGCGACCGCCGCAAGGCCATGCTGCAGGACATCGCCATTCTTACCGGCGGCCAGGTGATCTCGGAAGAGGTCGGCCTGTCCCTGGAGAGTGCCACCCTGGAGCAGATGGGGAGCGCCAAGAAGATCGTCATCAGCAAGGACAACACCGTGGTGGTCGACGGCGCCGGTACCAAGTCGGAGATCGACGCCCGTGTGGGCCAGATCCGCGCCCAACTGGAAGAGACCAGCTCCGAGTACGACCGTGAAAAACTGCAGGAACGCGTCGCCAAGCTGGCCGGCGGCGTGGCGGTGATCAAGGTCGGTGCCGCCACCGAAGTGGAAATGAAGGAGAAGAAGGACCGCATCGATGACGCCCTGCACGCCACCCGTGCCGCGGTGGAAGAGGGCGTGGTGCCCGGCGGCGGTGTCGCCCTGATCCGTGCCCTGCAAGGCATCAAGGATCTGAGCGGCGCCAACCACGATCAGGACATCGGTATCAAGATCGCGCGCCGCGCCATGGAAGAGCCGCTGCGTCAGATCGTTGCTAACGCCGGTGAAGAACCCTCCGTCATCGTCAACAAGGTGGCCGAAGGCACAGGTAACTTTGGTTACAACGCTGCCACCGGTGAATACGGCGACATGTTCGAAATGGGTATCCTGGATCCCACCAAGGTGGCCCGTTCGGCGCTGCAGAATGCCGGCTCCATCGCCGGCCTGATGCTGACCACCGAAGCCATGGTGGCCGATAAGCCGCAAAAGGATGGCGGCGCACCGGCCATGCCCGATATGGGCGGCATGGGGGGCATGGGCGGCATGATGTAACGCCGCCAAAATGCCGCAAAACAAAGGCCCCGCCGGCAACGGCGGGGCCTTTTGTTTTTGACCGGCTTCGTCGCAGCCACATGGGCGGGGTTTGGCTGGCGCATGGGCGGTGATAAAGTGACGGCTCTACACCGAACAGGAGGCGGCGGTGAGCAGCGCCCAGGCAGGTTTGATCATTATCGGCGATGAAATCCTTTATGGCAGCCGTCGCGACCGCCATTTCGACCATGTGCGCGAGACCCTGCGGCCCATCGGCTGGCAATTGACCTGGGTGAGTATTCTCCCTGACGAGGAGGACGCCTTGATTGCGCAGCTCAGCCGAACCCTGGCGGCCCAGCAGCCGGTGTTCTGTTTCGGCGGCATCGGTGCCACCCCCGATGATGTCACCCGCCGCTGCGCGGCCCTGGCCGCGGGCGTCGAGCTCCATGCCCATGCCGGGGCGCTGGCTGAAATCGAAGCGCGCTTCGGCGCCGCGGCCTATCCCCACCGCGTCAAGATGGCGGACCTGCCCGTCGGCAGTCGCCTGATCCCCAATCCGATCAATCGCGTGCCCGGTTTCAGCCTGCGGCGGCATCACTTCTTCCCCGGGTTTCCCGAGATGGCCTGGCCCATGCTGGAGTGGGTGTTGCAGCACGAGTACCGCGCCGAACTTGAACCGCTGCAGGAATTGTCGCTCAAGGTCTTCGACGTGGGCGAGAGCGAGCTGGTGGAACTCATGGAGAGGCTGATCGACCGCCATCCCGGGGTCAAACTGTTCAGCCTGCCCCATCTCGGCAGGGGCCGGCATATCGAGCTGGGTTTTCGTGGTCGGCGCGGTGTTGAGCAGGCCATGGCGGACCTGACCGCGGGCCTGCGACAGGCGGGCTTGACGTTCGAAGCGCCGTAGTGCGCGGAGTCACATCTTGCCAAACCTCACCCATATTCCACCGTGTTTTCATTCGTCGTCTGAGTCCGCGCTCAAGCGTGTCTTCAAGCATGAGATTGAAGCGCGTCGCCAAGACAGAGTCCAGGGTGAAGATGGGGCGATGACTGTAATTTCCAGCCTGTTCTTGTGCAAGTTAATCGTTGTTTAATGTCACCGAGTCGCAATATTTTGCTGCTAACTTCGTCCTTGATCTTATACCCACCCATGCGATATCAAGGAGCGGAGGAACACCATGAATCACGACGACGGCATTAGTAACAAATCAAACAACCGGCCTTTCGCCGACGTGCTCAACGTCCATATCTCGCGGCGCAAAGTGCTGGCCGGTGGTCTGGCCATGGCGGCCAGCAGCTTCTTTGCCGGCTCGGGGCTGGCATTTGCAGCGCCGCCGCCGTGGGCGGGCAGACCGGAGCGTGGCGGACCGCATGCGCAAGGGGGGCCATTGATGGATTTCACCCCGGTTCCCGTCGCCGAGGGCAGCGGCCCCTGGCCCAGTATTTCGCCGGATTATGAATTCGATGTCCTGATTCCCTGGGGCGAGCCCCTGGAGCCCGGTGGCCCGGCCTTCAGCTATCCGCCCACCGCCGCCGACCAGGCGCAACAGATCGGCATCGGCCATGACGGCATGAGCTATTTTCCCCTGCGGCACGGCAAATTCGGCCGCGGCGGTGACGATCACGGCCTGCTCTGTATCAATCATGAGTTCGGCGGCAACCGGCATGTGCTCGGCAAGCCGGCACCCACCAGCCTGGAGGATGTGCGCGTCTCCCAGCACGCTCACGGTGTGTCCGTGGTTGAGATCAAAAAAATCGGCGCCAAGTGGCGCCAGCTGCGCAGCCACCGCGCGCGCCGTATCCACGTCAACACCCCGGTGAGTTTCAGCGGCCCGGTGGCCGGCCATGGCTTGCTCCAGACCCCTAACGGCAATGTCCCGCTGGGTACGGTCAACAACTGCGCCAACGGTGAAACCCCCTGGGGCACCTATCTTACCTGCGAGGAAAACTTCAACGGTTACTTTGGCGCGACCAATCAACAGACCACTTGGGTGCCCAGCGAGGCGCAGGCGCGTTACGGTTTCAGCGCCGGCGGGTTCGGCTACGGCTGGGAGACCTTCGACCGCCGCTTTGATCTGTCCGATGCCGATTACATCAACGAGGAAAACCGTTTCGGCTGGATCGTGGAAATCGATCCCATGGACGCCACGCGAACCCCCGTCAAGCGCACCGCTCTGGGCCGTTTCAAGCACGAGGGCATCGCCCTGACGCTGGGGCGCGGCGGCCGCGTGGTCGGTTACATGGGCGATGACGAACGCTTCGACTATATCTACAAATTTGTTTCCGACGATAATTGGCGCGCCATGCGCGCCCAGGGCCAGAGTCCGCTGGACCATGGCCGACTCTATGTCGCCAAATTCCACGACGACGGCAGCGGCGAATGGCTGGAACTGAGCATTGACAATCCGGCCCTGGCAGCGAAATTCGCCGATCAGGCCGAGGTATTGACCTTCGCCCGCCTGGCCGCCGATATCGTCGGCGCCACTCCCATGGATCGTCCCGAGTGGACCACGGTAGCCCCCAACGGCGATGTCTATTGCACACTGACCAACAACAGCCGGCGCGATACGGCCACCGGTCCCAATCCGCAGGCGCCCAATCCCGACGGTCATATCATCAAGTGGCATGACAGCGACGACCACCTGGGCACCACCTTCCAATGGGAGATCTTCCTGATCGCCAGCGACAGCCACGGAACGGAAGACAGTTACAGCGATCCCGACGGCCTGTGGGCCGATCCCGACGGCCGCCTGTTTATCCAGACCGACGGCGGTCAGAAGGACGGTTTGAACAATCAGATGTTGGTGGCCGATACCGCCACCGGCGAGCTGCGCCGACTGCTGACCGGGGTCAGCGGCGACGAAATCACGGGCATTGCGGTCACCCCGGACCGCCGCACCATGTTCGTCAACACCCAACACCCAGGCAACGGTGATCCGAGCTTGACGAATTTCCCGGCGCCGTTCGACGGGGTGACGGTCCCCCGCGACTCAACGCTGGTCATCACCCGCAAGGACGGCGGCGTTATCGGTTCGTAAGCAGCGGCCCGCCGCGATACCCCACGCCCCGGTCAGCGCCGGGGCGTTTTCGTTTGACTCGCCCCATCCAGGCCGCCACGCGCCTGTTTTCCTAAAAGTCAGGTGGCTGCGGCGTTGAAAACATATTGTAATAATCCGCGTTCTACCTTATAAAACTTCCGCCGAGACCGGCCAGGTGCCGGGGAACCACCCTGTCACGGCAAGGGTCTGAGATTTATCTCGCAGAGTAAGGAGAGAAGTATGCGTGATGACGACGACGATGAAGAGGGTCTGGTCTCTGACGAGGATGACGACATGTTCGATGACGACGACGCGAGTGAAGCGGCGGTCACCGCTGCGGAGAGTAACCTGACCAAGCTTGAGGTGCGCCGCAGACTGGAGCGTTTGTCCGAGCTCAAGCGCCTGCGCCAGCAATTGGGTGACGACTGGTCAGACGACCTGTTCGACGACGATCTTTAGTCGGCCGCAAGCCAAGCCCTGGTCCACGGCATAAAGTGGACCAAGCCTTCCACAATCCCGGCGCTGTAGTTGCCGTTCATCCCGAGAAAATCCCCCCGCGCCACGTAGAGATGATCCGTGTTGCCGTGTTGCGCCGCCTGTTCGCGGGCCTGTTGCCGCACGTCTGCGCGGGCATTGGCGACCAGGACTGAATTCACCTCACTGGCCATCACCGCCAGGTCATTGCCGCTGTCGCCGGCGAACAGGGTTTTGTCGTGGGCGTAGCCCTTGCGCTGCATTAGAAACTCGACGGCGTGCAGTTTGGTGGCGTTCTGCGGCAGCAGATCCAGCAGGCCCACGTGTTCCAAGTCGTCGACGCTCCAGATCAGGCTGGCGCGAATGTTGTTTCGCTGTAGGCGTTGCTGCATGTCCTGCAACAGGGCGTCCACGTCGGTTGTTTCGGGTACGTAATAGCTGAGTTTGAAGGTGTTCTGTTTTTCGGGCTCCTGTTGGGTGAGCAGTTCCATGTCCTCGAACAGCGCGGCCAGGCGATCATGGGTATAGCCGGCCCAGCAGGGGGCGATTTCGTCCTGCCACTCCTGCCAGAGACGCCATTCGCCTGATTGAATTTCGTAGATGGTGCTGCCCACGTCGCCCAGGACGTAATCGGGTGTGGGGAGTCGGTATTCTTCGATGGCGGCGAGCACCAGCGCCTGGTGGCGGCCGGTGACATAGGCCACATCCACATCGGGACGTTGCACCAGCGCGGCGAAGTGCGCTCTGGCGGCGGCGGACTCGGGTGCTTCGCCATTGGGCAGCAGGGTACGGTCCAGGTCGGTGCAGATCAGGAGTTTGTCAGACACGGCGGATTCCCTTGGTCAGCGGTCGATCGCCACAGTGTAAAGAAAAAGCGGGGCTGGTTAAAACTTGGCACCGATATACAGCCCCAGGCTGTCGGCGTCGATCTGGGTATTCCCCGTTTCGTAGTCCATGGCGCGCAGCTTGACCGCGATATAGGTATCGGTGGTATAGCTGGCGGTTTCCGCCCGGGAAAAGATGTAGTGGTATGCCAGAAACACGCCGGTGGCGTTATCAAAATCGACTTCGCCATTCAGGAGCGGACTGCTGGATGAGATCTGGTAGGTGGGGTTGATGTGGATGCTGGGGCCGACACCGAATTCGTGCCGGTCCCAGGTCTTGAACAGCCCCAGCTCTAGCGGAAAACTGTCGGCCTCGGCGTCACCGTCGGGTGAGTTGAACTCGACGCTATTAAACAAGTAGTGCAGTACCACCCGCAGGCTCATGGTCGAATGGTCGGGTGTGAAGCTGAGTCCGGCACCGAAGCTGATGCCGCCGCCGGCATTCAAATCGGTGGTGGTGGTTTGCACCAGCTCGTCGCCGCCGAATTCATAGCCGGTGGTCAGGATGGGTTCGACCGCGGCATGGGCGCTAGCGCTGGCAAGAGTGAGGAGGGCGAGGATAGAAGCCTTGCGTAACAGCATAAATAATGACCCCTTATAATTTTTTTAGATAGGCGCGCAAATTATAGCATTGATCGGCGTGTTCCCTGCAGGCACAAAAAAGCGGACCTTGTCGCCAAGGTCCGCTATATCAGAGCGGCGTAGGTGTAGGGTGCGCACTGCGCACCATGACCGGCTTAACCGGCCAGCACCTGCTGCGCCGCTGCGAGCGCCACGCCGTGTTCCACCGGCGCCTTTACGCGGCCCAGCACGTCGTCCAGGGCGCCCAGGCAGAGGTAGACATTGCGCGCGTTGCAGGCATGACCCATGAGGCCGATGCGCCACACCTTGCCGGCCATGACGCCGAGCCCGGCGCCGATCTCCAAGGAATAATCCTTGAGCAGGGTGGTGCGCACCGCCGCATCGTCAACGCCCTCGGGAATGGTGACGGCGTTGAGCTGGGGCAGGCGCTCCTCTGCGTGGACCACGAAGTTGAGGCCCATGGCCTCCAGCCCGGCGCGCAGGGCCTGGTGATGTTTGGCGTGGCGCGCCCAGGCGTTTTCCAGGCCTTCCTCTTTGAGGATCACCAGTGCCTCGTGCAGCCCGTACAGGGCGTTGATGGGCGCGGTGTGATGGTAGGCGCGCTTGCCTGCGCCGCCCCAGTAGCCCATGACCAGATTCAGGTCGAGGAACCAGCTCTGCACTTTCGAAGAGCGCTTGCGGATCTTCTCCAGGGCGCGTTCGCTGAAGCTCACCGGTGACAGGCCGGGGGTGCAGGAGAGACACTTCTGGGTGCCGGAGTAGATGGCGTCGATGGCCCAATCGTCCACCCGCAGCGGCGTACCGCCCAATGAAGTCACGGCATCGACGATGGTGAGGCAGTCGTGCCGGTGGGCAATCTCGGTGAGGGTCTTGGCATCAGATTGTGCCCCGGTGGAGGTTTCGGCGTGGACAAAGGCGACGATCTTGGCATCGGGATTGGCCTTGAGCGCCTCCTCCACTTTGTTGGGATCCACCGCCTTGCCCCAGTCGTCCTCGACCATGACGGCGGTGCCGCCGCAGCGTTCCACGTTTTCCTTCATGCGGCCGCCGAAGACGCCGTTTTGGCACACGATCACTTTGTCGCCCGGCTCGACCAGATTGACGAAGCAGGTCTCCATGCCGGCGGAGCCCGGCGCCGAGACCGGCATGGTGAGTTCGTTCTGGGTCTGAAAGGCGTATTTCAGCAGCTCCTTCATCTCGTCCATCATGGCGACGAAGACGGGATCGAGGTGGCCGATGGTGGGGCGTGACATGGCCTCCAGGATGCGCGGGTTGACGTCCGAGGGACCCGGGCCCATCAGGGTGCGCTGCGGGGGATGGAAGGATTTTGTGGTCATGATGTTTGTCTCCGTTGCGTTTATCGAAATTAAGCTTGATCCAATAACTCTATCCAGTGTTTTACAGGAATCCCTGCCTCGCTCTCCAGATGCAGCTGGCAGCCCACGTTGGCCGTGGCGATGACATCGGGCTGGCCGCCCTGCAGTGCTTCGAGTTTGTTGTGCAGCAATTGCTGCGACAACTGGGGTTGCAGAATCGTGTAGGTGCCGGCGGCGCCGCAGCACAGATGGCTGTCGGGTACCGGCGTTAATGCGTAGCCGCAGCGCTGCAGGATGGCTTCCACCGCGCCGCCGAGCTGCTGGCCGTGTTGCAAGGTACAGGAAGAATGATAGGCCGCCTGGATGCCCTTGCCGACATGCTTGAATTCACTCAGATCCTCGTCGCGCAGCACTTCGCTCAGGTCGCGAGTCATGCTGCTGATATGCCGGGCCTTGCCGGCATAATCGGGATCATTCTTTAATACTTGGCCGTACTCCTTCACCATCAGGCCACAGGCGCTGGCGCTGAGCACGATGGCCTCCGCGCCGTCTTGCACCTGGGGCCACCAGGCGTCGATGTTATTGCGCATGCGCTGTTTGGCGGTTTCCGTATCCGACAAGTGCTGATTGACGGCGCCGCAGCAACCGGCCCGCTCGGCGCTGATGAGCGAGATGCCGAGCCGATCCAATACCCGTGCCGCGGCGGCGTTGGTGTTGGGGGTGGTGAGTGGTTGCACGCAGCCCTCCAGGGTCAGCATGCGGCGCGCGTGTCGGGTGGTGGGCCGGGGCGCGGCGGTCTTTTGTGGCGGCAGTTTTTTCTTCAGCGTGGCGGGCAGCAACGGCCTCAGCAGGCGTCCGATCTTGAGCACCAGATTGAAACGCTTGGTGTCGGGCAGGACTTCAAGCAAGGCCTTGCGCAGTATGCGTTCGCCCAGCGGCCGCTCGGTCTTTTCCTCCACCAGGTCACGACCGATCTCCACCAGTCGACCGTAGCGCACACCCGAGGGGCAGGTGGTCTCGCAGGCGCGGCAGGTGAGACAGCGGTCTAGGTGCAGGCGCGTCTTCTCCGTGGCCTCTCTGCCTTCAAGCAGATCTTTGATCAAGTAAATGCGGCCGCGCGGGCCGTCCAGCTCAGAACCCAGCAGTTGATAGGTGGGGCAGGTGGCGGTGCAGAAGCCGCAGTGGACGCAGGCGCGCAGGATGGTATCGGCCTCGGCGACGTCCTCGCGTTGTTTTAAGTCGGGATCGATACGGGTCTGCATGCTTATAACTCTGCGTACATGCGGCCGGGGTTGAAGATGCCGTTCGGATCGAAACTGTGCTTCAGGCGTTGCTGCAACGCGCGCAGCGGTTGCGCCAAGGGCTGGAAGATCTCAGCGTCGCGGTCGCCGCCGCGGAACAGGGTGGCGTGGCCGCCGTGTTGCTGCACCTTGTTGCGAATCTGTTGCGCGTCCAGGTCGCTGATCAGCCAGCGCTGGGCGCCGCCCCAGTCCAGCAGCCAGTCGCCGGCGAGGGGCAGCGGCGGGGTATCCGGTTTCACCACGATGCGCCACAGCGGGGTGTCGCTGTTGAAAAAGGAGAGCTGCTGCTCGCGCAGCCGCTGCCAGAAATGACTGCGCGCATTGAGGCTTTCGCCCGGCAGTTTGCGCTGGGCTTCAACGACCGACTGGGCGCTGCCCGCCAGTCGCACATAACACTGGCCCTTGTAGTAGCAGGCGCCATCGACGGGCAGGGCCTGGCTCAACAGACCGCTCATGAGTTCAATGGCACGCGCGGCGCTGCATTCGTGAAACAGGGTGGCGCTGGCGGCGGGTCGGGGCAGTACCTTGAGACTGATTTCCAGCAATACGCCCAGGGTGCCCCAGGCGCCGGCCATCAGGCGCGAGACGTCGTAACCGGCGACATTTTTCATCACCTGGCCGCCGAAGCGCAGGATCTCGCCCTTGCCGTTGAGCAGCTGGCAACCGAGTACGAAATCGCGCGCCGCGCCGACGTAGGGGCGGCGCGGGCCGGAGAGGCCGCAGGCGACGGTGCCGCCCAGGGTGGCGCTGGCGGCGAAATGGGGGGGCTCGAAGGCGAGCATCTGATTGTTGTCGGCGAGGGCCTGCTCGATCTCTGCTAAGGGCGTGCCGGCGCGGGCGCTGAGCACCAGCTCGCGCGGATCGTAATCGACAATGCCGCGTTGGCCGCTCACATCCAAGGTCTCGCCCGCGGCGATGCGGCCGAGCATGGCCTTGCTGCCGCCGCCGACGATGTTCAAGGGGCGCTTTTCCTGCGCCGCCTGCTGCACCTGCTGTTGCAGCGCCGCGCTCAGATCGTGTTCGACCATCAAAAACGCTCCAACTCGGGGTGGGGCAGCTGGCCCTTGTGGACATGCATGGCGCCGAATTCGGCACAGCGGTGCAGGGTGGGCACGGCCTTGCCGGGGTTGAGCAGGCCGTCCGGATCGAAGGCCGCCTTGAGGGCGTGGAACTGACTCAGCTCGGCGCTGCGGAACTGGACGCACATCTGATCGATCTTCTCCATGCCCACCCCGTGTTCGCCGGTGATGGTGCCGCCCACGTCCACGCACAGTTCCAGGATTTTACGGCCGAATGCTTCGGTGCGCTCCAGCTCGCCGGGCTGGTTGGCGTCAAACAGGATCAGCGGGTGCAGGTTGCCGTCGCCGGCGTGGAAGACATTGGCCACCGGCAGCTGGAAATCTTGTGAAAGTTGGCTGATGCGGCGCAGCACCTCGGGCAGCTGGCGCCGCGGGATGGTGCCGTCCATGCAGTAATAGTCGGGCGCGATGCGCCCCACCGCGGGAAACGCCGACTTGCGTCCCTTCCAGAACAGCTGGCGCTCGGCCTCGTCGCGGGCGGTGCGCACCTCGGTGGCGCCGCGTTCCTTGAGCACCCGGCGCACGGTCATGATCTGTTCCGAGACCTCGGCATTGGTGCCGTCCAGCTCGCACAGCAGGATCGCCTCGGCGTCGCGCGGATAGCCGGCATGGACGAAATCCTCGGCCGCCTGGATGGCCAGCCGGTCCATCATCTCCAGCCCGGCGGGGATGATGCCGGCGGCGATGATGGCGCCCACCGCCTCGCCCGCTCGGGCCACATCGTCGAAGGCGGCCAACACCACCTGGGCCCGTTCCGGTTTGGGCAGCAGTTTCACCGTCACCTCGACGATGACGCCGAGCATGCCTTCCGAACCGGTCATCAGTGCCAGCAGGTCGTAGCCGGGGCTGTCCAGGGTCTCGCCGCCGACGGTGAGGAGTTCACCGTCTACGGTGACGATCTTGAGTTGCAGGATGTTGTGCACCGTCAGGCCGTACTTGAGGCAGTGCACGCCGCCGGAATTCTCCGCCACGTTGCCGCCGATGGTGCAGGCGATCTGGGACGAGGGGTCCGGCGCATAATAGAGGTTATGAGGCGCGGCCGCCTCGGAGATGGCCAGGTTGCGCACCCCGGGTTGCACCGTGGCCATCGCATTCCGGGCATCTAGGTCGAGAATCTTGTTGAACTTCGCCAGGCTCAGCAGCACGCCTTCTTCCAGCGGCAGGGCGCCGCCGGACAGCCCAGTGCCCGCGCCACGGGCGACCACCGGCACCTGGAGTTGGTGACACAGACGCATGATGCGGCGCACCTGGTCCACGGTGTCCGGCAGCACCACCACCATGGGCAGGCGCCGGTACATGGACAGGCCGTCGCATTCGAAGGGTCGCAGCTCTTCAGGTTCGGTCAGTACCGCCTCATGGGGCAGCAGTTGTATCAGCGCCTGGATCAGACGATCCTTGGGCGCAGCATGGTCCTCCCCGCTCATCGACTTCTCGTAGTAACTGACTAAATTGGTAGGGTGGGCTATCTCACCAGAGTTGGACCCTAAATGCAAGATAAGACCCTGTTTAGTGTGTGAGTATTGCGCACAAAAAAGCCCTCGACTGAGAGGGCTTTTGCGGCGCAGGGCGGCGCCCGATGCTATTGCGCTGCGGTATCCGTCGCCTCCCCGGAGGCTTGCTCAGAGCTTTGTTCGGGCGGAGCCTCGGCCGCTGGTTCAGGTTTCGGTTGCGGCGGCAGCAGCTTCTGCAAGCGTTTGCGCAGCCCCGGATTGGCGTTGGTGTCGAATTGGTTGAGGACCTTGGCCAGCTCCTTTTCGCCCTCGAAGGCGCCGACGTCGCGCAGTACCCCCCAGACCAGGTCCTTGTCCTCCGCTTTGACGCTACCGTTCATGTTCAACATGGCCTTGGCCAGCGCCTGTTCGTTAGCGGTGACGTTGGTGCCGTCGGCGATCTGTCTCAGCACCTCGTGCTGCGCGGGTGTGGGCGTGTTTTCCATGTTCAGCAGGATCTCCGCCATTTGTTGAATCGCCACGCTGGCCGCCGAGGCGGGTTGAAGCGCCAGGCTCATGGGGATGAGTAAAGACAGGATTAAGGCCTTTAACTTCACTGTGATCTCCTCCGCATTGTTGTTGTCGGTGTGCGCTTTACCTTACGTGCCTGGTGTTCCCGTGTCCACTGTGACGCCTGGCGCGCCATTCTTTAAGGTGCCGATTGGGGGTATAGTTGCTGCAGTGAGTTTTATCGGAGAGCAAAGCCGTGACCAGAATACTGTCGCTAGTTGTGTTGTCGTTGAGCTTGACCGCGTGTGCCGTTTCCCCCACCGGCCGTAAGCAATTGGCCTTTATGCCCGAATCCCAAATGGAGACGATGGGCATGCAGTCCTTCCAGCAATTGAAGCAGGAAACGCCCCTGGTTGAGGACCCCGCCATCAATCGCTATGTCCAGTGTGTGGCCGATGCCATCACCGCCTTGCCGCAGGTGCAACAGTACAGCCGCGACTGGGACGTGCAGGTATTCGACCAAGACATGGTCAACGCCTTCGCCCTGCCCGGCGGCCATATCGGTGTTTACAAGGGGCTGTTGTCGGTGGCGGAGAACGCGGATCAACTGGCGGCGGTGATGGGACATGAGGTGGCCCATGTGTTGGCGCAGCACGGCAACGAACGCGTCTCTCAGAACCTGGCGGTCAATCAGACCCTGGCGCTGCTGGAAAATTGGATGGCGGCTAACAATACCGCCTATCGTCAACAGGCCATGGGGCTGCTGGGGGTGGGGGCCCAGGTGGGGGTATTGCTGCCCTTCAGCCGGGTGCATGAGAGCGAGGCCGATGAGATCGGCCAGACCTTGATGGCCAAGGCCGGTTTCGATCCGCGCGCCAGCGTCGCCCTGTGGCAGAACATGGCCAAGGTGGGCGGCGATGCACCGCCGGAGTTTCTTTCCACCCATCCCACGCATGAAACCCGCATCGATCAATTGCAAGCGGGTATGGATGCCGCCATGCAACACTATCGGGCGGTGAGCGATAAGCCCGCGTGTACGCCACCCCCATTGTGAGTCAGGGCCGCGAGCGCGTCTTCGCGGTATGCCAGTCGTTGTTGTTGATCCAGGCCTCGAGCTCTGATTGTGGCAGCGGCGCGGCGATGAAATAGCCTTGCGCCACGTCGCAGCCGCAGCCGCGCAAGGCATCGAAGGTGGGGCGATTCTCCACGCCCTCGGCGACCACGGTCAATCCCAGGTTATGGGCCAGGTTGATGGTCGATTTGACGATGATCTCATCCTGTTTGTCCTGCAGCATGTGGGTGACGAAGGACAGGTCGATCTTCAGGGCGTGCAGCGGCATGCGTTTCAGATAGGCCATGGATGAATAGCCGGTGCCGAAATCATCGATCGCCAGTTGTGCGCCGGTGCGATGCAGACGGTTGAGGTTTTTCAACACCCGTTCCGGGTCCTTGATAAGCGCGCTTTCGGTGATTTCGAACTCCACGTATTCGGGGGCGAGTCCGTATCGGTCCAGCAGGGTCTCGAGCTTTTCACTGCAATCCTGGTTTAACAGATTGCGGGTAGAGAGATTGACCGAGACGGAGATCATATGGCCGCGTTGATGCCATTTGCGGCATTCGCGTATGGCATTTTCCATCACCCAATAGGTCATCGGATGAATGGACTCGCTGAGTTCGGCGAAGGGTACGAACTGGGCCGGCGGGATTAAACCGTGTTGCGGATGTTGCCACCGCACCAAGGCCTCGAAACCGATCAGTTCCATGCTGTCGAGGTTGATCTTGGGTTGGAAGCAAAGCCGCAGCTGGTCGTCGCTGATGGCGTTGCGCAGTTCCGATATCAAGGCCAGCCGGCGCGTCGAGTGACGATCGATGTCGGTCTGGTAAAAGGAATAGCCGTAGCGCTGCTCCTTAGACACATACATGGCGACGTCGGCGCAGCGCAATAGGGTGTGCGTATCGCGGCCGTCCTCGGGAAAAAATGCAATGCCCAGGCTGGCGCCCAGCTCCAGGCGCATGCTCTCGAAATAGAACGGTTTTTCCAGCGCCTTTAGGGTCTCAGCCGCCGCCGATGCGACATCGTCTTGGTTGCATGTATCGTGCAAAACCATGGCGAATTCGTCACCGCCTAGGCGTGCCAGCTCGCCGTTCAGATGTTCCAGGGTGTGTTTGAGCTTGGGACCGACCTGCTTAAGCAAGTGATCGCCGGTGTGATGTCCGAGGGTGTCGTTGATTTCCTTGAATTGGTCCAGATCCAGTATCAACAGGGCGAATGGGGTGTCCCTGGCGACCAATTCGTCGATGCGCGTCTTGAGCCAGTTACGGTTATACAGGCCCGTGAGGGGATCATGGGTGGCCTGATATTCCAGTGCCCGGGTGATTTTTTTGGTATCGGTAATATCCCGCGTAACCGAGACCAAACATCCCTCGCCATTGAAGTCGATCACCTCGGCCGAGGTGAGACAATCGCGGATCTCGCCCGACTTTATCCTGATCTTGGTCTCGAAGTCGCGCAATGAGTGATGTTGACGAATGATGCTCAGCATTTCATCACGCTGCATCGGGTTTGCCCAGATACCCAGCGTCAGGGTGCTTTTGCCAATGGTTTCACCGATGCTGTAGCCGGAAATCTTGGTGAATCCTTCGTTGGCCTCGAGAATGGTGCCGTCCTCGATCCGGGTAATGATGATGGCCTCGGGGCTGGCATGAAAGGCCTTGGAGAATTTCTCTTCGGAAATCCTTAAGGCTTCTTGCGCCATCTTTTTATCGTGTATATCGCGACCCACCGACTGCAGCGCCACGATGTGGCCCGCGTCATTGAAAAAGGCCCGGTCGAGCCAGTGGTGCCAACGCAGCTCGCCACTGGGCGTCACGGCTTGGTGTTCGTCCGAGGCCAACGGTTGTGCCGGGGTCAGAGCCGCGATCTTGTCGCGCACCGCCTGTTGTTGTTGCGGCGGAATTAGGGGGAAAAGGTTCTCGCCGACGAGTTCCTGGCGTGACTTGCCGAAGTAGCGGCAATAGGCGTCGTTGACGAAGGTTCGGGTGCCGTCCGGCAGCCAGCGGACGATGAAGTCGAGCTGGTCCTGAACGATACGACGGTATTGTTCCTCGCGCTCTTTCAGTGCATTTTCGATACGCTTGCGTTGGGTGATGTCACGCAGATGGCAGAGCAGTGCGGCCTGTCCTTGGTGGGTGATTTTGGAAAGACTGACTTCGATATCGATCGGACTGCCGTCGCCGCGAGTGTGGATCCATTCGAAGATTTGGCGTTCGCCTTTCAATCCGCGGCTGACGTAATCGCGGGCCTTGGTCTTGCTGTCCTGGCCGTCAGCCTGCTGCGGCGGTGAGATGTCCGCGGGGGTGTGGCCGACCACTTGCTTACGTTTGCGCCCCAGCAATTGCAACAGGCGTTGATTGCAGTCTACGAAGCGACCATTCTGCAATAACATGATGCCGTCGTTAGAGTGCAGGTACAGCGCGCGATAAAACGAATCTTCCAATTTTATCGGTCCGCTCTGAACAGTTTGTGTCCCCCCCGAATTTTTTGTAGAACCCATAGCTTTATTCCCGCAGCGCTATTCTTTAACTGTAATGAGCACTCTGTTTGCATCTTTTTGGCGCGCGCTGATTCAGGATCACGATATCCTAATAATTCCACTATAGTCCAAAAATACTGAGTAAACTTCTCCGGTTTATAGGGGCATGGATAGGCGCGGCCGGCAACGCCGCCAGGCGGGCGAGGGGGTGGGCCAATGATCTGTTGGCGTCGGATTCGGCGTGGGCTGGGGCCTACTGCTGCGCGGCGGGATGGATATGGCTGCGAATGGCGTCGAGCAGCTGGCGCGGCGACACCTTGGACTTGGTCAGCACCGCGTCTACCCGCTGGGTGTCCTCGCTTGTTACATCGTAGCCGGACAGGATAACTATCCGGGCACCCGGAAGTTGTCGGCGTATTTCCGGTAACAGGTCCCAGCCGGAGCCGTCCGGCAGGACCAGATCGAGGATGACCACATCGAAGCGATCCAAGGCCAGTCGTGTGCGGGCCTGCGCCAGTGTCGCCGCCCGGGCGAACTCGAACTCGGGGCCCGCCATGCTGCGCACCACTTGCAGCAGGTTGGTGTCGTCCTCGACGTGCAGCAGCCGCGGACGTTGACTGCTCGGTGCGACCAGTCCGGCCAAAATTGTCAGTAAGTGGCTTTCGTCGATGGGCTTGGCCAGCCAGGAGAGATTGGTGAAGTCACCGTTGATCGCCAGGCGGCCGTCTTCCATCTTGGCCGATATCACCACGACGGGCAGTTCCGCGGTGTCCGCGTGTTGGCGCAGGCGGCGAATGATTTCCAGGCCGCTGATATCCGGCAACAGCAAATCCAGGGTGACGGCGGCGTAGCGCTGATTTTTCAGCGCCGCCAGTGCCTCCTTGCCGCTACCTGCAATATCCACCTTGTAGCCGGCGCGACTCAGTATCAGGCCCAGCATGCGGGCCACATCGGCTTCGTCTTCCACCACCAGAATGCGTGCCGCGTCCAGCGCCTGGGGGGTGTGTGCTTCGAAGAGGGAGGCGGCCGCGTTCTCGTCCCACAGCGGCAGCTCAAAAAAGAACGTCGCGCCGCGGCCTGGGGTCGAATCAAAGCCGATCCTGCCGCCCATGCGTTCCACCAGTTCCTTGGTAATGGCCAGGCCCAAACCGGTCCCGCCTTTTTGGCGTGTATCCGAGGAATCCGCCTGAACGAACTTCTCAAAGATGCGATCACGAAACGCCTCAGGCACACCGGGGCCGTGGTCGCTCACCGTGACGCGGACCGACTTGCCGCACCGTTCCATGGCGATCTCCACCGTGTCTTGCGGGGGTGAATATTTGATGGCGTTGGAGAGCAGGTTGGACATTACCTGCATGAAACGTTGGCCGTCCACGCTCACCTGTACGTCGTCTTGGCTGCTTGTCAAAGTGAGTTTGACCTGATGTTCCGCACCGTAGCCGCGGTTCGCTTCAAGGGCTTGATCGATCAACGGCATCAGTGTCTGCACTTGCATGTCAAACGGCATTTTGCCGGCCGCCAGTTTCTCAATGTCGAGCAGGTCATTGATAAGGTGGGTCAGGCGCTCGCCGTTTTTGCGGGCGATATCGACCATGTGCTGCGCTTGGGCGGGAAGTTCACCGAAGGCGCCGCCCGATACCAGACCCAGCGCCCCACCGATGGCGGTCAGCGGCGTGCGCAGTTCGTGGCTGACGGTGGAGACGAACTCGCTCTTCATGCGTTCCGCCCGCTTGCGCTCGGTAATGTCGCGCACCATGCCGACATACATGGGCCGCTCCTGACGCGTGATTTCGGAGACGGCCAGCTCCATGGGAAACAGGCTGCCGTCTTTGCGTTGGCCTTCCACTTCGCGGCCGATGCCGATGATGCGCGCCATGCCGGTGGCCTGGTAGTCGCGCAGGTAGCTGTCATGGGCGTCGCGATGGGGCGCGGGCATGAGCATCTTGATGTTGCGGCCGAGGACTTCGGCGGCCAAGTAGCCGAAAATGCGCTCCGCCGCCGGGTTGAAGGAGTCGACCATGCCGTCCTGGTTGATGGTGATAATGCCGTCCACCATGTTGTCGAGCACGGCCTGGGTCTGCTCGGCCTGATCACGCAAGGCGGTTTCCGCCTGCTTGCGCTGCGTGATGTCGGCATGGGTGCCGGACATGAGCAGTGGTTTGCCGTCCTCGGTCCAGCTCACCACACGGCCGCGATCGTGCACCCAAATCCAGTGGCCGTCTTTATGGCGCATGCGGCACTGCACGTCGTAATAATCCAGTTCGCCGGCGAAATGCGCTTGCAGCGCGGCGTTGGATTTTTCCAGATCGTCAGGATGGGCAAGGTCCATCCAGGTCTGAATGCTGATCGGTTCCAGCTCGGCCAGGGAACAGCCGACCATCTCGGCCCAGCGTTCGTTAAACACGGTGGTGCCGGTCTGCACGTTCCACTCCCAGGTGCCGATGTTGGTGCCTTCGATAATGGCGCGCAGGCGTTGTTCGCCGTCTTGATGTTGTTGTTGCACCCGCGCCGCGACGGTCAGTTGTCCAAGCGTGGCCAACAGCGGCTGCAGAAAGTCGAGTAGCTGCTGGTCATAGCCCTCGGGCCGATTGGCAATGCCCAACATAGCCACCAGTTCACCGCCGTGATGCACCGGTACGCCGAGAAAGGCATTGAGCGGGGGGTGTCCCTCGGGCAGGCCGCCGCGGCGTGGGTCATGCGCCGGATCATTGGCGATAACCGGCTCGCCGCTGCTGAGGGCAGCGCCGAACAGGGAATTGAGATTGAAAAACTCCGCGTCCTGCGGGGCGTTGTTCTGGTAAAACGCGCGGGTGTCATCGTCCCAGGTGATATTGGAAATGGCGTAGGTCTTGAGGTAAGGATCGCCCGCGGCCGTGTAGCGCACCTCGCCGAGAAATCCGTAGTCACTCTCGGTCAGATTCAAAATATCCGAGAGTAAGCCGTCGAAGGCGCGGTGGCGATCTGTCTCACGGATAAACTGCAACTGGGCACGGGCGAGGATTTCAAGCTGCTGGGCCTGCTTGAGCAGCTGCCGCTCGTGTTCCACTTGAATCCGATTGATTTGCTCTTCTGCGCAATCGGCGAGATCGCGCAAGGCGCGCAACTCCCGGGTCGACAATTGGCGTGGCTTATCGTCGATGATGCAGAGGGTGCCGATGCGCAAGCCGCGCGATGTCTTAAGCGGCGCGCCGGCATAGAAACGGATATGCGGTGGCCCGGTGACTAACGGATTGTCGGCGAAACGCGGATCAAGACGGGCGTCGGCGACGTGAAAGATATCCGCCCCCAAGATGGCATGGCCGCAAAACGACACATCCCGTCCCGTTTCGGAGGCCTGCAGACCCTGACAAGACTTGAACCATTGGCGCTTGGCGTCGACCAGGGAAATCAGCGCGAAAGGTACGCCGAACATATGTTGCGCCAGGCGCGTAATGCGGTCGAAACGTTCCTCAGGCGGCGTGTCGAGCAGGCCGCGTTCCTGCAGCGCCTGCAGTCGTTGAATCTCGTTTTGCGGCAGTGAAGGGGCTTGCATTGCGGTCAGCTCGCTTGGGCGCAATCGGGGTGGCAGCGTCTGCGGCGGTAAGCCACAGACGCTAGGCGCGGCGACAAGCGTCGAGTCGAGATGGGCGGGTAATACGAAACAGACTCGGGCACGGTGTGTATTCCCAAAGACCAGGTGTGGAGACTATGCAGGATATCGGCAAGCTTGGGTGACCGTGCAACAAAGCGGTCGCGTTTTGCGCTGAATATAAGGCAGATTTAACAAGATTTAACAATAAATGGCTGTGCTGCCGATTCCGAAAACGGGAATCGAATCGACCTACCTGCCCGGCAGTTCCGTGCCGCGACTCATGATTTCGATATAGCCTGCATAGCTGAACAGGCGGTTGCGTTTCTGGGCGGTCAGCTCCTTGACGATGCCGAGTTGCTCCAGGTGGCCGAGCGCCTTGTTGACGGTCGCCGGAGTAATGCCGGTCTTCTCCACCAGCGAGCCCGAGGTGGCGATGGGATGCTCCATGAGCGCCCGGTGGACCTGCAGGGTGGATGGCGCCGCCCGTCCGAGGCCGCTGATCTTGTCACGGTCCTGGTTCGACAGATCGAGAAGTTGCTGGGCCGTTTCCACCGCCTGGGTGGCGGTGACAATGACCGCCTCGGTAAAGAAGCCGAGCCAGGCTTCCCAGTCGCCGGTTATGCGCACGTTATTGAGCAGCTCGTAGTAATACTGACGGTGCGTCTTGAAGTAGAGGCTCAGATAGAGCATCGGCTCCCGCAGCACCTTCTGTTCACACAACAGCAGCGCGATCAGCAGACGCCCCAGACGGCCGTTACCGTCGAGGAACGGGTGGATCGTCTCGAACTGCACATGCGCCAGCGCCGCCTTGAGCAGCACCGGCGTCGGCTCCGGCTGATCATGCAGGAAGAGCTCCAGCTGGCTCATGCACGCCAGTACCTCTTCGGCCGGAGGCGGAACAAAGGCCGCGTTGCCCGGCCGGGTGCCGCCGATCCAGTTCTGGCTGCGCCGGAACTCACCCGGGGTCTGGTTGCTGCCCCGCCCCTTGGTCAGCAGCACGCCGTGAATCTCGCGGAACATGCGCAGCGACAGCGGCAGCCCTTCCTTCAGCAGGCGCAGACCATGGTCGAGGGCGGCAACATAGTTGCTGACCTCCCGCACATCATCCAGCGGCACGCCGGGTTCCTGATCCAGCTCGAACAGCAGCAGGTCGGACAGGGACGACTGCGTTCCCTCGATCATGGAGGAGAGCACGGCTTCCTTACGGACGTACATGTAGAGGAACAGCGAGGTGTCCGGCAGCAGAGTCGAAACGCTATCCAGCCTCCCGAGCGCCAGCAGCGCCTGATCGAACTTGCTGCGCAGTTCCGGCGTCCAGTCGATGGGCGGACGCGGCGGCAGCGGCGCGGGCACGAAGGCCTGAGCCTTTTCACCCACCGTCGATAGGGTTACGTATCTGCCTTGGCGTTTTCGCTTCATCCTGCCTGCCTCGAACCTAAAATAAGACGTGTCTTTATTTTATCTTTACTGAATATCCTAAAATAAAGAGCCGGAAAGGATAAATCAAGCGGATTCCCCGATTGGCCGTTTCGATTTCCTCAGACGGGCGCTCGACGCTGCAACGCCTCTGCTAAAGCGAAAAACGTAACGACCGCGGCTCCGATTTTTCGGTTGCCGGAAAGTTCCTGTTATCGAAGGGTTTCGTCATCTTGCATAACCGCTTCCCGCCAACCCGGCCAGAGAAACGAATTTCTCCCCTGATTTCCCGGGCGAGGGTGACGGGTTCGCAGTAACACCGGATACCAGGCGTCGAGCCGCAACACCTTCGAATCCGGTTTTCGGACGCCGGTTCGGTTGCCAACGTGGAATTGAATTGGCTATGCCTGCCCGCCGAAAACCGTGCTGATCAGGTAGGCCGTGTAGCCCACGTAACAGGCCAGCAGCACCGCGCCCTCGATGCGGTTGATACGTCCCGGTCCCCGGAACCCGTAGCCGATGACGAACAGCGACAGCGTCAGTGCGGCCATCACCAGCATGTCCCGATTGAAGACCTCCGGCCCAACGGCCAGCGGATGAATCGTACCGGCGATCCCCACCACCGCCAGCGTGTTGAACAGGTTGGAGCCCAGGATATTGCCGAGAGCGATGTCATGCTCTCCTTTGCGAGCGGCAATCACCGACGAGGCCAATTCCGGCAGCGAGGTACCCACCGCGACGACGGTCAGGCCGATGATCAGGTCGCTGACTCCGAACCCATGAGCGATCTCCACGGCGCCCCAGACCAGGATGCAGGAGCTCACAATGAGCAGCACCAACCCCACCACCAGCCAGAAGACCGCCCGGCGGATGGGTATGGCGCGGACGTCCATTTCCTGCTGCATCTCGCTTCCCAGCGCATCCTCTTTCTTGCGCAGCCCCTGCCAGATGGTCCAGGTCATCAGCCCGCCGAAAACAGCCAGCAGCACGACGGCATCAAGCCGGGTGATCTCACCATCCCAGAGTTGCCATGCCGCCAGCGCAGTCACCGCCGCGAGGATAGGCAGCTCCTTGCGCAGCACCTGCGAATGGACGGCGATGGGGCTGATCAAGGCCGTCACCCCCAGGATCAGGGCGATGTTGGTGATGTTCGAGCCGTAGGCGTTCCCCAGCGCAATGCCCGGGTTGCCCTGCGAAGCGGCCAGCGCCGACACCACCATCTCCGGCGCGGAGGTGCCGAACCCGACAATCACCATGCCGATCAGCAGCGGCGGCATACCGAAATGGCGGGCGGTGGAGGCTGATCCCTCCACAAAACGGTCGGCGCTCCAGACGAGGAGCGCCAAGCCAAAAATTACAGCGACAAAGGCAAGGGTCATACAGTTCCAGTTCTCATATACAGTCCGGATCATCCGGATTGCCTAAATTTCACCCAATGTGGGGTGTGAACCTACTTGGTCGGTACTTGATCGCTGCGTCAGTTATGCCGCAAGCTGTGTCGCGAGTTTGTCGCAAGTATGCCTCTATTACTCGTCGGCATGATATTGCAGCCAACGATGGCCTTTATCGGTCAACCGATAGCGCTGAGTCGGGCTGCGCGGGGAATCGGGTTGTGTGCGTTCGATCCATTCGTCTTCCATGGCCGGATTGAGGTAGTTGTTCCGGAACGTGGGACGGTGTGACAAACCCAAAGCCTGCATCAAATCGTTGCTGCCCAGTTCGCCGTTCCCAATCGCCTGAATCAATGCCGCTACTTGGTCGGTTACTTGGTCGCCTACATGGTCGGTCGACACAGCTTCGCGCACGGCATCACGCAACGCACCCAGCATGAACTCGACAAAAGGAGTGGCATCCGCTTGGCTGTCGGCCGCCGCAAGTACCCGGTAATAATCCTCCTGACGATCACGGATCACTGTCTCCACCGGCAGGTAAGCCAGCAGCGGCTTCCAGTTTCGGAGAATCAGGGTTTGCCACAACCGACCCATGCGGCCGTTGCCGTCGGCAAAGGGGTGGATGAATTCGAACTCGTAGTGAAAAATGCAACTGGCCACCAAGGGATGCTCGCGGGTAGTTGCAAGCCAATCCAGCAGATCCGCCATCAGCTTGGGCACGCGTTCAGCGGGGGGAGCCATGTGAACCAGTTGTTCTCTCCGGAAGATGCCGACCCCGCCGGATCGATATCGACCCGTTTCATCCACCAGCCCGCGCATTAACAACTCGTGCGCCGCCAGCAAATCATCCTCGACACTGGCGTCCCAGTGCTCCATGGCCTCGTAGGTCGCAAAGGCGTTTCGCACCTCCTGAATCTCGCGGGGGTGTCCCAACACCCGTTTGCCCTCAATCACGGCGGTCACCTGTTCAAGGGTGAGCGTGTTGTTCTCGATGGCCAGCGACGCCTGGATGGTACGGATGCGGTTCTCCCGGCGCAGGCGCGGAGTCAGGTTCTGTTCGGCCAGCACGGTGTAGCGGCCGATGGTTTCGCCAATCTCTGCGACCAGATTCACTATCGCCGGGGTGATGGTGTAGGGTGGCTGATATTTCATATTGCATCCCTCGCTGATTGAAATATCCGAAACCATGTCGTGAAGTTGTCGAAACTTTGACCCGGTTCAACACGAAGCCAAACAGACCGAGCCCACTCGATGCGGGTGATTGCGGAGGTCTGCCGCCTGGCACTGGTGAACTCGGGCTGAAATATGGGCTTCCTCAATAGTTCTTGTAAAACGCTTCGGCGTTGAACTTGACGAACTCCTCATCCCTTCTCAGTAGTACTGCCGGATATATCCGAACGCCTTGTCGAACAGATCCTGGTCTTTAACCTTGTATTTTACGTAGATCACCTTCCGAAGATGTTGCTGAATGAGACGCTCGCCTTTGAGAGTATTCTGCCATCCATCGAACCTGACATTTCTAACAATCTCGTCAATATCATTGACAATCCGCTCGACTACTACCGGCGTTTCCCCGTTCTTCACCTCGGCGAACAGTTCGGTCAGGGCCGCTTTGGCCTTGGCCTGTTCATCGACCGGGTCCACCTGCTTCTCGGCCTGGACGACTTCCTTGGCCAGGGTCAGCAACTCCTTGAGGAAGTCGAGGCTGTGGAGCAGGCCCTGTTCGTGCCGTTCCTTGAGCTTTTCGAGGCGTTCGCCCAGGGCGACAAACTTCGGATTGTCCTTGTGCTTGCGCAGGCGGGCGATGAGCTTGATCTCGATTTCCTTGGATTTCTTGTCCGCGTCCTTGGCATCGAGCAGCCCTTCGAGGACCTCGGCGTCCATCACCAGGGTGTCCAGATCGTCGCGCACCGTTTCCAGATGCACGTTCTCATGCACCAGTTCGATGGTCTTGGCCCCCAGGGCGTGCCAAAGCAGCTTGCCGTTACCGCTCGGCGGCTTCACCGACTCATAGACCTGGGTCAGCCACTTGTAGTCCTTTTCATAAAGGCCGAGACAGGGGTCGGGAGACAGCGCCTCCCACAGACGGGAGAGCACCGAGTATTCCGCCGCGAATTTGTCCCGGGTCTCGTTATCCGGCAGGCAATCCTGCGCCGCGATCAGCCCCTCGTAGCCGCCAACGGTGCGGTCCACGCCAGGGAAGAACGCCAGGCATCTCGCCACCACGCCGGGCAGCTCCTTCTTGAGCTCGTCCAGATTGCTGATGACCTTCTGCACCGCCTTTTCATCGAAATCGAGGGCCGTGGCCACGTCATCGAAAATGCCCAGATAATCGACGATCAGGCCGTGGGTCTTGCCGGGGTAGACACGGTTGGTGCGGCAGATGGCCTGCAGCAGGTTGTGGTCCTTCATCGGCTTGTCGAGGTACATCACCTGAAGAATGGGCGCATCGAAACCGGTCAGGAGCTTGGAGGTGACGATCAGGAACTTGAGCGGGTCAATCGGATCGCGGAAACGGTCGAGGAGTTTTTCCTCCTCGTCCTTGGCCAGCTTCCATTCCGCGTACTGATCGGACTTGCCGCCCTGGGTGTGCATGACGATGGCGCTGGCCTCCGGGCCGACCAACTCGTCCATGGCCTTCTTGTTAAGCACGCAGCACTCCCGGTCGAAGGTCACCACCTGGGCCTTGAAGCCGTTCGGCTCCACCTTCTCCTGGAAGTGCTTGACAATGTGTTGGCAGATGGCGTTCACTCGCACCGGGGCCTTGATCAGCACCGCCATCTTGGCGGCCCGCTTGGCCAAATCGTCACGATCCAGCTCGCTCAGCTCATCGGTCATCTGAGAGTAGGCTTCGTCGATGGCGTCCTTGTTAATGTGCAGCTTCACGTCCACCGCCTCGAAATGGAGCGGCAGCGTGGCCTTGTCCCGGATCGAGTCCTGGAACGAGTAGCGGCTCATATAGCCTTGCTCATCCTCGTCCGCGCCGAAGGCCCAGAAGGTGTTGCGGTCCCGCTTGTTGATCGGCGTGCCGGTCAGGCCAAAGAGAAAGGCGTTGGGCAGCGCGTCGCGCATCTTGCGGCCTAAGTCGCCTTCCTGGGTGCGGTGCGCCTCGTCCACCATCACGATAATGTTCGAGCGCTCGTTCAGGCGGCCATCCGCCTCGCCAAATTTGTGAATGGTGGTGATGATGATCTTGCGGGTATCGGCCGCCAGCAGGCTTTGCAGTTCCTGCCGGGTGGCCGCTCCGATCATGTTCGGGATATCGGCGGCGTTGAAGGTGGCGGTGATCTGGGTGTCCAGATCGATGCGGTCCACCACGATCATCACCGTGGGGTTGCCGAGCTTGCGGTGCATCCGCAGCTTCTGCGCCGCGAACACCATTAGCAGCGACTTGCCCGAACCCTGGAAATGCCAGATCAGGCCCTTCTTGGGGTAGCCCTTGACCACGCGGGCCACCATCAGGTTAGCGCCTTCGTACTGTTGATAGCGGCAAATGATCTTGATGCGCCGGTGTTTCTTGTCGGTGGCGAACAGGGTGAAGTTCTGCAGGATGTCCAGCACCACATGGGGGCGCAGCATGGAGCGGATGGAACGCTGCACATCCGCAAGCGTCCCCTCGGCCTTGTTCTCGCCTTCGTGCCACGGCCCCCAGATATCGATGGGCATGCGTACCGAGCCGTAGCGATAGCACTTGCCCTCGGTGGCAAAGGAGAGGACGTTGGGCACGAACATCTGTGGCACGCTCTGTTCGTAGCCGTTGTGGATGTCGCTGGCCCCGTCCATCCAGGTCACCGCCGGGCGCACCGGCGTTTTGGCCTCGCCGACCACCAGCGGGATGCCGTTGACCAGCATGACAATGTCGAAGCGGCGGCCGCCTTCCTTGACCGGGTAAACCCACTGGTTGGTGACCACGTAATCGTTGTTGCTGAGATTCTCGAAGTCGATCAGGCGCACCGGCGTATGTTCGCCGCGCTCACCGAAGGGCATGGACTTCTCGCCCCGCAGCCATTCGGCGAACAGCTCGTTGGCCCGCACCAGGCCTTCGCTCTGTACCGACAGCGGAATGGTTCGCAGGCGGTAGAGCACCTCGTCGGCGCGGTCTGGCTGGGCCTTGATTTCCGGGTTCAGGCGGATGAGGGCGTCGCGCACCATCGACTCCACCACCACGTCGGAGTGCTGGCGGGGCAGCTCCTCGGCGGCCACGAAGCGCCAGCCTTTTATCTCGCCGCCATAACTGGCAAGCTCTTCGGCAACCATGTTCGAAGTCACGCCGCCGCAGAGCGTGTCGAGAACCATCTGTTCGACCGTATTTTCTTCGTTAAACACAGAGTGCCTCCTCGGAGAGGCCAGTATTGATTATGGATCGCCTCAATTCAGACAGTGCGTCGATATGTACTGCGATAGCTTGCCTGGCCTTATCCCACTGGCAAGCTATTTTCTCAATATTATTTCTCTCTTCCTCTGGTGGGACGGGAATAAGATGCTCCGTAAGCCACGATTTTCGTATGTGAACTAGCTCCTTCTTAAAGCCATGTGCATCCTTTTCTACTTCGGACGTTATGAGCTGCAAAATTTCAAACAGCCATCTTTTGCCGATACTTGAATTTGGCTCAATCTTAAAAATGTGCTGATTGAGACCACCGGTAGGCCCATCCCAGATACGAGGACCAAAAGACATTCCTTTAACACCGGCCCAGGCGTATAAAAGCTGGCCGGGTCGTACTAACCATCGTTCTTCCAGCTCACCATCAAAATGATTAAATTCTCTAGAACCATTCAGGTTCTGGATTCTGATTATCGGGTACCCACTCTGTGACCACTCGGACGACTTAAACCCTCTACCATTGCTAAAAGAACAGAGTTGGCCAATTGGCTTTTCTTCCCATCCTCGCCCCCCAGCTTTCAGTCTTACAGCAATATCCAAGCGGTAAGCATTCTCAGCTTCGGCTCTGCATGTTTTCCAGTATTCAAACGCCTCATCCGCCGCCAACAGGATCTCGGCAATGCGCTTCTGTTCATCAAGCGGTGGCAGCGGGAATTCAAAGTCCTTCAATGCCGTCCAACTGGTTCTCGGTGACAGCGAACCGGCTGAGGTGCCAAGTGCATGATCAAAAAAGGCATCGCTCTGGCAGATAAATGGCAGAAGCTCGGGCAGTAGAACCTTTCTGTTTTTCGGCTCGAACGTCAGGATGTCCCCGGAGCAAATGCCTTCAAACTCGGCATAGGCGACCTTGCGTTGATAGGCCCGGCGCTTGCCGAAAAGCGTCTGTCCCGGTACGAATTTGCGGGTAAACGAGGTGCCATCCGCAACGGAGTTCCAGCGACGGATATGCAGATTCTCGGGGTCGATGTGTTCAAGCCCGACGATTCTTTCAACGCCATTGGTCTCGGGATCTCGCTCCACAAGATTGGCGTTCTTCACCACCTCGCCGAACTTGACCATCTTCCAGCCGGGCTTGAGTTGGCTGCCTGTCATACCTTGACCCTCACAGGCAGTCTCGCCTCTAGTTGCATCTTGACTCTTGAATAGAGTCGCGCCTCCTCATTTTCCTGGTCACGCAGGCTGACCACCAGAGAATACGCTTCTTCGGTGTCGCACAAATTGTCACCCCAGGGAAAGTCATTCCGGGTCACGACGACAAAGAGCTTCTGGTTGCGCAGTTTGGATTTGGCGTTGAATTGTCGGAAGCGCCAGAAATCGGCCTGGACCGTGCCCTTGCTGCGTGCCTGCTGGCCAATGGTGGCGGTCTTCAGTTCGGGGATGTTCTCGTAGTCATCCTTCTCGGTTGCCTTGTTGAACATGGTGGTGACGTGCTCCAGATCAGGCGCAGTGACCAGGCGGAAATCAATGCGAGTTGCACGGTATTTGACCCGGGTTGATCGAACCGGCGGCGTGTAGGCGAGCGCAACGGCAATTTCTCTCAGACGGCGTTTGCCACCACTGACGAACTCATCGGGAATGGGAATTTCATAGAAGTGGTGGCGTTTGTTCCCGATGGGACCGCGCGCAATCAGCGTCACGGCATTTTCCAGTGAGCGATGAAGAGATTCCTCATTCACTTGTCCATAGCCGCAGACGCTCCTGAACGACTTGTCCTGTTTGATCAGCTTCTGGCTGGCCTCTGGCATAAAGGCGTTCAGACAGAGCAACGCCCGGATGAAATTGGCGTCGGCATCGGGATGTTCAAGAAGAATGGAGGCGGCCAGATGCGCGACCTGTGGCGCGGCCATGCTGGTGCCAATATCAACGGCGAAGGGATGACCTTTTGCGAATTGATGGTTCGTTGAAACGACGCCCAGTCCAGCGACACGCTCCATAAGCGAATGGCTGGCCCGCGTATTGATGGCCCAGTTGCCGCCGTGTGCCAGAAGCTCTGGCTTGATGGCACCGTCAACGGAATATCCGCCTCGGGTGAAAGGCGATGGTTGCTCAGGTTGAGCAATCGGCACCTCTGACGGATCGTGGGTGTGGGTCTGACTGTTCCAGCTTTGGTTATGCCGCGCCAAGCTGCCCACGGTGAGAGCATTTAATGCGGGAGCAGGATCAACGATTCGCCAGGCATCGTCCAGCAAGTAATTCGGGTAGTTGTCCCGCCACTCCAACCCATCAGGAGACTCCTCACCAATGCGATGGTTGCCCGCAGACACCACGAACAGGACGTTCAGTTCCCGAGAGAGGGTATCCAAGGTTACGGAAAGTCCTTTCAGATGGCTGCCGTTATAAGGTTTGTTCGCATCACCCAATGAGAGATTGAAGATTCGGCAGCCGTGTTGTTCTACAAAGTGACGTACTGCCTTTTCAATGTGGTTCTCAACAAAACCGGTTGCATTGTTGTCTTTGTCGAGGACTCTGCCGCTGAACAGGCGCAGAGTTGGGACGAAAGCACCGGCGCGCAAGTGGCGCTCGAAGTCCCCATAGAGAGCCAGACCTGCGACATGGGTGCCATGGCCATTCTCGTCATGGGCTCCTTCTCCTGGCAGGAAGCTCTGTGCATCCCCGATGGCAGAACCCAACAGAGGATGACCGGTCGCAAGCCCGCTATCCAGGACAACGATGCCTGGTGCTTCCTCACCCGGATCGGGAATCTCTGAGAAATTCTGTATATCCTGAAAAACAACTGATCGTTCCAGACCAAAGCTGGGAGGCAGGTCAACCGTACGTACATCGCGGTGGCGGAGGAGCTGTTCTGCCTGATCGGGGTTGCAGAGAACGCGGCAAAGGGTCAATCCTGGCTGCTTGACCTGATCCTTTTTCTCAATGCCTTGCCGCTTCAGCCATTCTTCGAACTTGGCCCACTCCTGATCGCGTCCCTGGTGGTTATCTTCAAGGGGCCAGAGTTCGACATCAATCAGGAACTCATCGGATTCCGGGAATCCCTGCTTTCTGAGAGCCCACCCTCTGCGATCCTCGGCGCTCCAACCATCGATACTTTGCAGGGCATAAATAACCTGCTTATTCGTGACATCGCCACCACTAGCCATAGTGGAAAGTCGCGCTTCAAATTGGGCAAGAGCGGCATTGCTGGCAAAACCAATAACAACCGTTTCATCCTCTTGGCTGACAAATTCGATCTCGGTTGAAATCTTTCGAAGATCCTCGGGGTTGAATCCCTTATGTACCGTAAACCGGAATAATTTACGGTCATCGAAACCGCCCACATCACTGGCAGACTGCTCTTTGGCGTTGGCGAGCTTCTGCAACAGCCCTCGCCCGTGTCCACGGACATCGCTTGGAGGCGGCGGTGGCCTATACTCGCGAGATCGCTTCTCGTTGACCGGCGCTTCCCGCTGGATGGTGAGGTGGGGAAAGGTCTCTTCCATGATCGATTAGCTCCTCTTGGTACGTGCTCTACGAGCATCCTCGCGTTTGATGGCCGATTGCAGGTGACGCTCACTGAGGAACTCTTTCCCCGCCAGAACCATATCTTTCGCGGCACGGCGCAAAACGCGTTCCACGTCGGCGTGACTCATGCCTTTGAACAACGTTGCTATACGGGCATCGTCAATTTCGAATTCCCTACGAAGCCCGCGGAGCTTGACTGACAATAAGCGACGCAACTGTTCAAGGTTTGGCGATTCAAAAACCAGCACCTCATCAAATCGCCGCCAAACGGCGGAATCGAGAATACGTTCATGGTTGGTTGCCGCCACCAGAATGCTCTTACCCTCATACGCATCGAGCATCTGGAGGAAAGCATTCACTACGCGCTTCAGTTCGCCGTGTTCCGCCTCATCTGAACGTTCCTTGGCCATTGCATCAAATTCATCGAACAAAACCACCATTGGCACGGTAGAGACGAAATCGAAAACTTGCCGCAGATTGGCCGCTGTTTCGCCAAGGAGTGACGAAATCACGCTGTCAATGCGCACGATGGCGAGGGGTAAGCCAAGCTCACTAGCGAGGACTTCAGCAGTCAGGGTTTTTCCGCATCCCGGAGGACCGCAAAACAGTATTTTGTCTGCTGGGTGCAAGCCATAACTCTGCAATGTCTCGACCCGGTGATGCTCCTGCAGTAGTTCATCCAGGAGTGAGGCGTTTTCATCTGAAAGCACAACGTCTTCCAGACGCCTTACCGGCTCCTTGATCTGCAACAGTGGAAGGTTCCGGTCTTTATCTTTAGGCAAACGGTCGTTTAACACAGAATGCAGTGGCGCGGAGGTGCTACGACGCCCATAAAGAATTTTTTCCAGATCATTCGCCAGCAGGTGATGGTTCTTGGCTCGCTCTTCCAGGATCAGTTGCTCGGATACGCGCTTGAACGCTTCATGGTTACCTTCCGATCCTGTTTTAACTAGCTGCCTCAGTAGCTTAGCTGTTGCCATATTTGTTCTCCTGTTTCACCTATTCTCCCATGTCACGCTATTGTCTTACTGGATCATTTTCGTGGCATCACGAAAATGATCCGTTTGTTGTTCAAGCACCTCAAAAAGATCATCCATCGACTCCCGCAAGGCCATCGAGCTTTGCTGCCAGTTTGCTATGGCCTGTTTGAGGCTGACGGTTTCGGTCGCGCCGTTGCCATTGCCATTTCCGTTGTCCGCCCGCACGTAGAGCGGGATGCTGAGGTTGCTGGCTTTCTCCCGGATCTCGTCATTGCTGACCACCCGGGCAAAGCCGTCCTCGTCGTCAAAGGCCTGATAGGCGGAGACAATGCGCTGGAGGTGGTCGTCGGTGAGGAAGCTCTGTGCCCTCTCGCGGGTCACCTCGTTCACCGCGTTGATGAAGAGCACCTTGTTTCTGCGCTCCTTGGGCTTATTCATGCGGCAGATGACGACGCAGGCTTCCATGGGTGAGTTATAAAAGAGGTTAGGACCGAGGCCCAGCACACACTCCACCACGTCGTGGGCGACCAGTTTCTCGCGCATGGCCGACTCTTCGTTGCGGAAGAGGACGCCATGCGGAAACAGGATGGCGCAGCGGCCACTCTTGGCCTTCATGCTCTTGATGATGTGCTGCCAGAAGGCGTAGTCGGCGCGGCCCTGGGGCGGGGTGCCGTAGATGTTTCGGCCCCACGGATCGGCGGACCAGGCATCGCGGTCCCACTGTTTGATGGAGTACGGCGGATTGGCCAGGACCACATCGAACTGCATGAGCCGGTCGCCTTCGACAAAGGCGGGATTGGCCAGGGTGTCGCCACGGACGATACGGAAGTCCTCAATGCCGTGCAGGAACAGGTTCATCCGGCCGATGGCGGAGGTGAGCAGGTTGCGCTCCTGGCCGAACAGCCGCAGATTCCGCCACTCCTTGTGCTGCCGTTTCAGATGGGCGACGGCGGACAGCAGCATGCCTGCCGAACCACAGGTGGGATCATAGATCGACTCACCCGGTTTGGGTTCGAGCATCTCGGTCATCAGATGAACCACGGTGCGGTTGGTATAGAACTCCGCAGCGGTGTGGCCGGAATCGTCGGCGAACTTTTTGATCAGAAACTCGTAGCCCACGCCCAGCTCATCCTCCGGGCAGTTGGAGAGCGAAAGCGTCTGCGAGCTGAAATGCTCGATGAGCTCGCGCAGCATGTGATCCGGCAGGCGGTCCTTGTTGGTCCACTGAGCATCGCCAAAGACCCCATACAGGGTGTCGGGGTTGGCTGTTTCAATCGCCCGCAGAGAGTCCTGGATAGCCTTGCCCACGTTCTTGACCTTGGTGCGGGTAACCTTCCAGTGGGCGTCCTCCGGGATCTGGAATCGATGCTGCTCGGGAAGCGCGGCGTATTCCTGATCGCCGCCGGACTCCTCCAGCGCATCGGCCAGCTCCTCGTCATAGACGTCGCACAGGCGCTTGTAGAACAGCAGCGGGAAGATGAACTGCTTGTAGTCCCCGGCGTCAATGTATCCGCGCAGCAAGGTGGCCGCGCCCCAGAGGTAGGATTCCAGCTCCGATTGGGAAATGTGTTTGCTTTTCTTCATCGCGCTACTACTTCCCATTCAGAAATGTCCGTTGGAATATCGACGCCATCCAGGGAGTCCCAGTCGTAATCGCCGGTCGCCTGCATGTAGACGTCATCGGCGGCCGCCATGGCCGAGTGATAAGAGCCGAGCAGGTCATCCTTGAACCACAGCCCCCAGCGACCGTTGGCTTGCGGTTTAATGAGGAAAAGACCGATGGGCGACCTGTACTGATACACCTTCATAGCAGGCCCTCCCGGATCAGCAGTCCTTTCAGGCGATCTTCAGCCGCATACGCCGCCTGCAACGATTCCTTGAGGTTGACGATGGCCTGATCGATGGTCATGGATTCTTCCTCGATCACCGGCTCCACGTAGCGGGGGATGTTCAGGTTGAAATCGTTCTCGCGGATCTCGTCGAGCGTGACCACCCGGCAGATCCCTTCCACATCCTGATAGCCCTCGTACCAGCGATGGATGTTGTCCACGTGTTCCGGCAGTAGCTCGTTCTGGGCGCGACCGGTCTTGAACTCCTTGGAGGCGTCGATGAACAGCACCTTCTGGCGGTGGGCCTTGGGCTTGCTGTCGCGGAAGACCAGAACACAGGGCGCGAGACCGGTGCCGTAGAAAATGTTCTGACCGAGGCCGATCACCGCTTCGAGCATGTCCATCTCCAGCAGCTTGCGCCGAATCTCGCCCTCCTTGGACATGCGGAACAGCACGCCATGGGGAAGCACCACAGCCATGCGGCCGGTCTTGCGGGCCATGGACTTGATCATGTGCTGGACCCAGGCGAAGTCACCGGACTTGGCTGGCGGCAGCCCGGCAAAGTTGCGGCCGTAGGGGTCGTTGATCCAGACATCATCTCCCCACTTTTCCAGGGAAAATGGAGGATTGGCGATGACGCAGTCAAAGGTGGCGAGGCTGTCGCCTGAATAAAAGGCGGGCAATCGCAGGGTGTCGCCGCGTTCGATATGGAAATCTTCCGCGCCGTGGAGAAAAAGGTTCATCCGGGCGATGGAGGATGTGGTCAGGTTCTTTTCCTGGCCGTAGAGCTTGCCCAGCATGAGGTTCTCGTCGCCGCCATGCTCTTTGACATGATGTAGAGCTTCGAGGAGCATGCCGCCGGTCCCGCAGGCCGGGTCATAAATGGTTTCTCCGGCCTTGGGCGCAAGGATGCGAACCATCAGCGCGACCACAGAACGCGGGGTATAGAATTCACCGGCCTTCTTGTTGGTCAGGTCGGCAAATTTCTTGATCAGGTATTCATAGGCCTGGCCGAGAATGTCCGCCTTGCAGTGCTCATTGCCCAGGTTGAGCGACGAGAAGTGTTCGATCAGGTCCTTGAGCAGTGCGTCCGAAAGGCGGTCCTTGTTGGTCCACTGGGCATCGCCGAAAATGCCGTGCAGGGTGTCCGGGTTGGCCTGCTCGATGCAGCGCATGGCCTTCTGGAGAGCATGGCCGATATTGGCGCTCTTGGCCCGGACATCTTTCCAGTGGCAGCCCTCCGGAACCTGGAACCGGTGGTTCTCGGGGAACTGGGCAAATTCCACATCGCCGTCGGACTCTTCCAGTGCCACGGCATACTCCTCGTCGTAGACATCGGAGAGCCGCTTGAAGAACAAGAGCGGGAAGATGTAGGTCTTGAAGTCGGCCGCGTCGACAGGGCCGCGCAGGATATTGGCCGCCTCCCAGAGATGCCCGGAGAGGGTCCCGATATCCAGATCGACTGAATTATTATTTCCGTTCTTCCTGCTCATTCAGCTTGATCCTGTCTGCTCTTGTCCGCCGCACCGCCAGCCTTCACCCACTCGTCAACCTCGTCTTTCTTGAACTTCCAAAGACGGCCCATGCGATGGGCGGGCATCGCATGCTTGTCGATCCAGCGGTAGACGGTGTCACTGCTGACACCGAGGTACTTGCCTATCTCGTCTACTGATAACCAGCGGTCTTCTATCTCGGCCATATCTCTATCCTCATGGGCGATTGGTTTTCTTGCCACGCCAGAGGCGGTAACGGGGGATGCTGAGCGCAACTTCCCCAACTTAAAACGTCGTTTAATATATTTAGGCAATGGCCGATTGTAAAACGATTTCGTCCGGATAAGACCGCAAAAGTCGGCTCACGGGTGTAACCAATGGCGGCTGATTTCCCGTTCAGCGGGATGAAATCCCACTTCACCTATCTCGGCGTAGTGCGATGACGATCCCGGCGCGGATGGGATGGTTGTTGCAGTTATTGACCTCGTTGCCCCGGGTGCGCCTGCGGATATGCATCATGAAGATGGTGGTCTCATTGGCGATCTGCCCGAGCAGCTCCTGGAACGGCTTCTCGCACACCAGCTCGTGCGCCCGCATCGGCCGCTTGAGATCCGGGCCAGAGTAAAGAATGGCTGGAGAATAGGGAGGATTGATGGTGCGGCGAGGTGCTAGGGAAAGATGTAAAACGGGCGCAACCCCCTTTGGAAAAAAGGAGAAAAAGAAAACCCGTTACCCCGGCGAATGGCCCCGGAGAGACGGATTTGTCTTTTTTTTAAATAGTGGAGGCGGCGGGGATCGGCACTTAGAATCCCTTCGGGCTTCATCAAGTGTACCTCAACCACTTCCAGTGGTTCGAGGCAACCCGGAACGCGGGCTCTCACCCGGCACCACCGCCACCAAATAAAAAAGGGCTGCCTGTCGGCAACCCTTGTTTATTTGGTGGAGGCGGCGGGGATCGAACCCGCGTCCGCAAATCCTCTGCCTTCGGCTCTACATGCTTATCCCGGTCTATTCATTTAACCGCATGCTACCCGACGGGCAGGGAAAACATACGGCGAGTTTGGTTTAGGTTTTAACCAATCCACCCCAAACGAGCTTCATGGCGAGCTTGTATGAGTCGACCCCGGTTGACCAAGCGTACAAGCACACATTGGGCCGAGGGCACCCTACCGGGTTTTAAGCGGCGAGTGCGTAGTTGTCTTCGTTGGCAACTATGAATTTGCGAATGGTTTTACGAGGTTATCCGCACCTCGGCATGCACCTTGGGTTTCGCGATCCACGTCGAAGCCAAATCGCCCCCTTGGTTACGAAGATAAGACATTGTACGCGAGGAAATAGTTCCCGGCCAGGGTATTGCAGGCTACCAGTGCAGGGCGCGCATGTGGGAGCGCTTCTTTTGCTGATGATCCTGCATGCGCACCAGGATGGAATTGAGGGTGCCGGCGGCGCTGAGGATGTATGGGCCCTTGTTGAGCATGACGCATTCGGCGCGGCCGGACATGGCGGCGTCGGTGAGTTCGGGGCGGCTGGAGATGCCTTTTTTGGCCAGGGTCTCCAGCACCTGGGTGGCCCAGATGACGGGCACGTGGGCGGCCTCGCAGAGCCATAGCAGTTCTTCCTGGATTTCGGCCATGCGCACGCCGCCGAGTTCCACGGCCAGATCGCCGCGGGCGATCATGACACCGAGACGGAAACGGGGCAGGGCGCTGAGGATGATTTCGGGCAGGTTTTTGACCGCCATACGGGTCTCGATCTTGGCGACGATGCCCAGGTGGGCGGCGTGACGTTGGTCCAATTCGGCGATCAGGGTCTGCATGTCGGCGCGGCTTTGGACGAAGGAGAAGCCGACCAGGTCGGCATGGCGGCAGACGAAGTCCAGGTCGTCCAGGTCCTTGGCGGTGAGACAGGGTAGCTGGATGTGGGTGTCGGGGAGGTTGATGCCTTTGTCCGCGCGCAGTTTGACGCCTTTGGGACGGCAGTGCACCACGTGCAGCCAGGCGCCGTGTTCGTCGATGCTGTCGACGATGGTGCCCAGTTTGCCGTCGTCAAACCAGGCCCACTGGTCCGCGTGCAGGCTGTCGATGAGCTGCGCATGGGAACAGCCTACGGCGGCGACGCCGCCGGGTGCGGTGGTGAGGTCGCGCGCCAGCAACAGGCGGTCGTCCAGGTGCAGGTGCAATTTGGCGGCGGCGGGGTCGAGGCGGGTGCGGATCTTTTGCCCGGCCAGGTCCATCAGCACGGCGCAGTCGGCACCGGTCTCGGCGCGCGCCTTGACGATGTTGTCCACCATGCACTGCCAGCTGGCATGGTCGTCGTGGGCGCAGTTGATGCGGGCGCAGTTCATGCCGCGCAGCATCAGATCGCGCACCAGGCGGGGGTCGTCGGCGGCCTCGCTGGGCAGGGTGACCATGATGCGCGTGCTGCGGTGTGCATCCGGCGGGCCGAACAGGCGGGCGGTGTTGTCGCTCAGCAAGCGCCGGCCCTCGCGGTAATCGGGGCCGCCGTAGAGGTCGGCTGGGTCGATGGGGGCGGCGACGTCACGCTGCAGCATATTGATGACCCGGTTCAGGGTGTACATGACGTGGGCCTCGCAGCGACCCAGGGAGGAGAGGCCGGCTTCCGCCAGCTGGTCTTGTAGCTGTCGCAGATCGTGGCGCCGGAGTGCTAAATAATGCCCCAAGTTCCTGGCGCTCTTGCTGTGCTGCAGGCAGGCCTCATTGGCACAGTACTGGGTCAGGATCTGGTGGGATTCCTGCTCGATTTGGCTGCGCAGGGCAATGAGCGGGTCGCTGAGAGAAGTTTGCAGGCGTTGCACGGGGGAACAGGGCATGATGAAGGTCACGGGTCACTCGGTGTTCCCGAGTGTAGGGGACGTGTATGACAATTGGATGACGGGGGTGTGCGCCCGCCCGTTTGCCCTCAGCCGCGTTTGAGAATGCGCTGTTTCTCGCGCGCCCAGTCGCGTTCCTTGAGGGTGGCGCGCTTGTCATGGCTTTGTTTGCCCTTGGCCAGGCCGATTTCGACCTTGACCCGGTTGTTTTTCCAGTAGAGGGCGATGGGCACGATGGTGTAGCCCTGGCGCTCCACCGCGCCGACGAGGCGATCTATCTCGCGCCGGTTGAGTAGCAGCTTGCGGGTACGGTTTTGGGTCGGCGTGACATGGGTGGAAACGGTCTGCAGGGGGGTGATCAGCACATTCACCATGAAGGCCTCGCCGTTTTTGACGAAGACGTGGCTGTCACGCATCTGCACCCGCCCGGCGCGCAGGCTCTTGACTTCCCAACCCTCCAACGCGATGCCGGCCTCGAATTTATCTTCGATGAAAAACTCGTGCTTGGCCTTTTTATTGAGGGCGATGGTGGAAGAGGGTTTTTTATCCTGTTTTTTAGGTTTTTTTGCCATGGCGGCAATTATAAAGCCTGACTGGCGTTAAATGTAAGTTTTCGGGGGTGATTTCAGCCCCGGCGAGTTGAGCATTAAGGATATTTTGCGGACAATACCGCGTTAGGGTCGCCGGCGCATAATTAGAGACAAGGGGAGCATCAATGGCACAACGGCGTAGCAGCATGCACGGGCAGTGGTCATCGCGCTGGGTGTTTGTCCTGGCGGCCACCGGCTCGGCCGTGGGGCTGGGGAATATCTGGAAATTTCCTTATATCACCGGTGAGAACGGCGGGGGTGCCTTCGTCTTGGTGTATCTGGTGTGCATCGCCGGCATCGGCATTCCCATCATGATGGCCGAAGTGCTGCTGGGACGGCGCGGTCGCCAGAGTCCGATCAATACCATGGCCACTCTGGCGCGGGAGGCCAAACACAGTCCGCACTGGAAATACCTGGGTTGGTCCGGTGTGCTGGCGGGGTTTTTGATTCTCTCGTATTACAGCGTGATCGCCGGGTGGGCGCTGTCTTATGTGTTTCGTGCGGCTTCCGGTCGATTCACTGACGCCTCGGCCGACGAGGTGGGCGCCATTTTCAATAATCTGTTGGCCTCGCCCGAAAGTCTGTTGGCCTGGCACACCATATTCATGGTGATGACCATGGTGGTGGTGGCGCGGGGGGTGCGCCACGGCCTGGAAAAGGCGATTCGTTTTCTCATGCCGGCCCTGTTCATGTTGTTGCTCATCATGGTGGGCTATGCCCTCAACACCGGTTATTTCGACGAGGGGCTGGCATTTCTGTTTGATGCCGATTTCTCCAGCCTCAGCGGCGATAGCGTTCTCATCGCCATGGGGCATGCCTTTTTCACCCTCAGCCTGGGCATGGGCGCGATTATGATTTACGGGTCCTATGTGCCGGAAAAGGCCTCCATTGCCGGGACCACTTTCATGATCGCCGGGGCCGATACCCTGGTGGCGCTGGTGGCGGGCATGGCCATCTTCCCCATCGTCTTCGCCAACGGCCTGGAGCCGGGGCAGGGGCCGGGACTGATCTTCGTCACCCTGCCCATCGCCTTCGGCCAGATGCCCGGCGGTCTGTTCTTCGGCACCCTGTTTTTTGTGTTGGTGGTGTTCGCCGCGTGGAGCTCGGCGATTTCACTGATCGAGCCCGCCATCACCTGGCTGGTGGAAAACAAGGGCATGAAGCGCGCCACAGCCAGTATCGGCGCCGGCATCGTGACCTGGTTCGTGGGGCTGGGGACGGTGTTGTCGTTCAACCTCTGGTCCGGCTACACCTTGTTCGACAAGACCTTTTTCGACTTGCTCGACTACCTCACCGCCAATATCATGTTGCCCCTGGGGGGCTTGTTCATCGCGGTTTTCGCCGGTTGGATCATGACCCGGGAAGCGACGCAGGATGAACTGCGCATGCGTGATCACGTCGGTTATCGGCTGTGGCGCTTTCTGGTACGTTATGTGACCCCTGCGGCGGTGATAGTTGTGTTTCTCGAAGCCACCGGTTTGCTGGGTTGGCTGATGACAGTATTGGAACGTTGATATGAAGACCATTAACCGTAACGCCCTTGTGCCCTATTCCGCGGCGGAGATGTTCGCCCTGGTGGACGATATCGAGTCCTATCAGGATTTTCTGCCCTGGTGCAGCTCCAGCAAGGTGCTGAGCCGGGACGAGGACCTGGTGCGCGGCGCCATCCGGCTGAGTAAGGGCGGCATCGAGAAGTCATTCACCACGGCGAATCGCATCCAAAAAAATAAAATGATCGAAATGCGTCTGGAGGAGGGACCGTTTCATCATCTGGAAGGCTTCTGGCACTTCGATGCCTTGGATGAGCAGGCCTGCAAGATCTCGCTGCTGATGGAGTTTGAGTTTTCCAGCAAATTACTGGGTCTGACCATCGGTCCCGTCTTTAATCAAATCGCCAACAGCATGGTGGATGCCTTTGTCAAACGAGCGGCCGATGTCTATGGAAAACGATAACAAGATACGCGTGGAGGTCGCCTTCGCCCGCCCGGATAATCAATTGATCATTCCTCTGGAAGTCGCGCCCGAGGCCACGGTGGAAGAGGTGATCAAACTCTCCGGCATTCTCGATAAGTTTCCCGAGATCGATCTGGAGGAGAACAAGGTCGGTATCTTCGGCAAGCTGACCAAGCCCAGCAATACCCTGCGCGAGGGCGATCGCATTGAGATCTATCGCAAGCTCTTGGCCGATCCCAAAGAGGTGCGCCGGCGCCGCGCCGCCGAGGGCAAAAAGACCAAAAAGGGCGGTGGCGATGATGCCTGAGCGGCGTCGCGCTTAGTCGTCGCCCTTCTCGTGTTCGATGCGGCTCAGCGTGTCACCGTCGAAGTAGAGAATCAGATGTTTGTAGGCGACGCGCTCGCCATCCTGCCTCAGGCTGTAAATATAGTCCCAGCGCTCTGGGTGAAACGGATCGTTGAGCTGCGGCGACCCCATTAGAAACCGCACCTGGCGGGTGCTCATGCCGGGCTTGAGCTGGGCCAGCATTTCATCGGTAATGATGTTGCCTTGCTGAATTTCCAGCTGGTGCGGACTGCAACCCAAAACAAAGGTTGCGCAAAACATGATAGAAATGAGAAGCTTTTGCATTGCTAAAATAATTATCTATTATTGAGGTTTCCGGGACGCCGCCACTATTTGGGGCGGAAATACGGGCGGCCTGATGCGGCAAGCAGGGCTTGCCCACAGCAACCGTTCGGCAGCCGGAAGCTTACACCAATCCCGGCCGTACTGTCATGGTGGCCGATTGTGGAGGAGTTGAACTTGGTGCAGACACAAGAATTAAAAAAGGCGGGGCTGAAGGCGACCGTGCCCCGGCTCAAGATTCTGGAAATCCTGGAGGCGCACAAGGATCAACACATGCGCGCCGAGGATGTCTACAAGGCCCTGCTGGACAGTAACGAAGACATCGGCCTGGCCACCGTCTACCGGGTATTGACCCAGTTCGAAGCCGCCGGCCTGGTGGAGCGTCATCACTTCGAGGGCGGCCATTCGGTGTTCGAGCTGGACCAGGGCGAGCATCACGATCATATGCTGTGCATCTCCTGCGGCCGGGTGGATGAGTTTGTCGATGACACCATCGAGGAGCGCCAAAAGGCGATCGCCAAGAAGGCCGGCTACAAGATCACCAATCACAGCCTGCATATCTATGGCGTGTGTCCCGAGTGCCAGAAGAAGGAAGCCGAGGGTAACTAGCCCGCATTTCTCACCACTGTTCGTTGCGAGAGCGCCAAGGCGCTGATTTGACGGGGTGCTCGGAGCGGAAGACGGTGCAGGCGT
>MRWG01000154.1_pt1 | contig 123267 bp, 114 predicted proteins | sample 1013341 | NCBI WGS metagenome assembly MRWG01 (sample SAMN06117577, study PRJNA244670) | biofilm metagenome | biome: Water; feature: Cathode Biofilm; material: Biofilm; isolation source: microbial consortium enriched at the cathode of a solar microbial fuel cell | place: USA: District of Columbia...
CCCCGAGGCGCGGAAAACGGCCCCCGCCAAAGACCCCACCCTGGTCAAGGCGCCCGCCCCGGCGCAGGTCACCGAGGCGCCCGCCGTGCTGGTCAACGCTGTCAAGCCCGAGGAAAAACTCCCTGAGACCGCGCTCGTCGTGCAGGCGATGGATTCGTTCGAGAAATCTCTGAAGGCTGCCGTCCCTGCGGCCGTGGCGGTCAATTCCAAACTCGTGGACATTGCCCAAGCGAACATGAATGCCGGCATGGAGCTCGCCCGCGATCTCGCCGGCGCCAAGACGCCGATGGAGTTCATGCGGCTCGGCATGACCTATTGGCAGGAGAACATGGGTGTGTTCCAGGCCCAGGCGGCAGAGCTGCGCACGCTGCAAGCGGCGTTCGTGGCGACGGCGAGCCAGCCGATGCGCGAGCATATTCGCCGCTCCTGAGCGTCAGTTCGCCCCGTCGGGTAATCCCTTCTTTCCGTCCTTGACGTAGACTGGCGCCCTCACGAACGGAGCTGGGACGGTCATGCTGCGCGAAGAGCTGATTTTCGTTGGGACGTGCGACATTGCCGGGCTCGTGCGCGGCAAAGGATTTCCGGCGACCGAGCTGCCCGCGCGGCGCAGGAGCGGCATCGGCTGGACCCACTCCAACTTGATGCAGACCTGCTTCGGGCCGATCCTCGATACGCCCTTCGGCACCGGCGGCGATTTGATGATCGTGCCCGACCCTTCCGCCGAAGTGCACGTGGATTTTCGCGACGGCTCTGCCTCGGAGCATCTTTTCCTCGGCGATGTCCGCAACACCGACGGCAGCCCGTGGGAGTGCTGCGTGCGCGCATTCCTGCGCCGCGCCGTTGCCGCGCTCGAGGCCGCGAGCGGTCTCCATCTGATTGCGGCTTTCGAGCAGGAGTTCATCTATACCGGCGTCGAGGATCTGCCGGGCCACGCTTACAGCCTGAGCGCGTTCCGGCGTCAAGGCGTGTTCGGCGAGATGCTGATGGCCGCGATCCGCGCCGCGAGCGCCAAGCCGGACTCCTTCCTCGCCGAATACGGCCCCCGTCAATACGAGATGACGGTGGCGCCCGAGACGGCGCTTGTCGCCGCCGATCAAGCCGTGATTGCCCGGGAGATGGCGCGCGCCGTCGCCTTCCGGCTCGAAAGCCGCGCCATCTTCTCGCCCATGCCCGTGGCCGACGGTGCGGGCAACGGCGTGCATATCCATTTCAGCCTGCACGATGGCGCGGGCGCACCGGTGACCCACGCCGCCGACGGGCCCTTGGGCTTGAGCGCAGCGGCCACGCATTTCGTCGCCGGCGTGCTGCACCATCTGCCGGCGCTTTGCGCGATCACCGCGCCGTCGCCTGTCTCTTACTTGCGGCTGACGCCGAACCGCTGGGCGCCGACCGTCGCCGACCTCCAGCTCCAAGATCGCGGCGCAGCATTACGCGTCTGTCCGACCTTCGCCGTGCACGACGAGAAGGAGAGAGCCGCTCAGTTCAATCTGGAGTTCCGCGTGTGCGATGCGGCGGCAAGCCCTTACATGGCGCTCGGTGCGCTGATCTTCGCCGGCGCCGATGGCATCGCACGCAAACTGGCACTTCCGAAGGTAGTGACGGACCTGCCCCGTTCATTGGATCAGGCTCTGGACCTCATGGAGACGAGCGATACGCTCAAGAGCTGGTTTGGACCTGTATTCTTCGAAGCTTACCTGCGCCACAAGCGGTCCGAAGCGGCCTATGTCGCCGATCTGTCGCCGGCGAATCTCTGCGCGCGTTACGCCGAAGTCTATTGATTGCGAAGCGGGGATAACTGCTCGCTAACGGTGTTGCCCATGGGGTCCCTCGGCTATGCATGCCCTTGCTAAGCTCAGCGCGGGAGGTACCGGACCATGTGGAAGACGATCCTTGCAGTCTCGTTTCTATCGCTTGGCGCTCTGACGCTTGCGGGGTGTAGCGACGAAGAGTCGAAAGGCAGCTTCTTCGTCTGCGAAAGCACCTATGCGCTGTGCACTACGGCCAAGTGCGAGCCGGCCGACGGCAGTACGGATACGGTATCCTGCGCTTGCGACGTGAAGACCGGCTATTCCGCGGGTGAGAAACCTTGCACAGGAGAGACCAAGACCGACAAGGGCGCCGAGATCAGCTCCCGGTACTACCCCATCAAGAGTTATGTGGCCTGCGACAACGATCGACCCTGGGCCTGGTGTCTCGACAAGCCCTGCGTCGTCGATAAGGACGACCCGACCAAGGCGTCTTGCGCCTGCACGGTGACCAAGAACGAGGGGCCATACCTGGTGGTGACCGACACCTATACGGACACGGCCTGCACCACGGATCTGTGGTCTTCGGCGACTGTGCAGGGCGTCAATGAGATCACCGATTTCCTCAAGACCACCAGCGAGCTCAAGCCATACGACATCAAGGTCTTGAACGCGCCGAAATAGCGGCGTTAGCGCAGCGGAACGAGGTCGAGAACGTCCTCGGTGGATATCATGCGGCAATAGCCTCTGAAGCAGTCGAGGGCGGCAGCGTGGCGTGCTTCGGTTTCCGCCGCGCAAGCATCGTGCACGCAGGTCATGTAGTAGCCGCGATCGGCGCCGTCCTTGATCGCATGATCGATGCATTGATCGGTGAGATAGCCCGTCACGAAGACGTCTTCGATCCCGATATTGCGCAGCAGGTAGTCGAGATTGGTGGAGTTGAAGACCGACGAGGAGGTCTTGGAGAGGACGATCTCGCCGGGGACCGGCGCGAGTTCCGGAACCACTTGCGCCTCGTGAGACCCCTTGGCGAAGCCCAAATTGGAAAGCTTGTAGTCGAGGCTGCGGTCGCGGCCGTCCGTGGTCAAGTTCTCGATCACGGTGTAGATCACTTCGAGCCGCGCGGCGCGGAACGCCTCGATCAGGGCGGCGATGTTCGGAATCACGCGTAGCGCCGTGGCCTTGTAGAACTCGGGCCGCATGGTCTCTTCCTTGGGTCCGCAGGTTCCGTTCTGCGCATCGATGACGAGTAGGGCGGCGCGGCCCCTGGTGATTGGACGATCGCGGGGGCTTGCTTCAGGTGCTGTCATGGCATCGGTGGGTTGTTGTGCTCTCGCGGGAGACAGAGTGAAATGCAGCCAGCAGAAAAACGTCAACGACAAACGGAGTCTAACATGCCGAAGCTTCTGGCAGCCTTCTCCGCTGTGATTCTTATCGCGCTCACGTCATGCACGCAGGACGATGTCGCGAGGACTGAGACCATCGACAATGTGGTGGCGCAACTGGATGCCGCCTTTGAGGCGCAGAATGTCAACGCAGCCAAGGCTTTGATGACGCCGGACCATTTGTCGGTCACGCCCTACTACGGCACGCCGCAATCGGTCGACGAGGTTCTCGCCTCGTTGCCCGACCTGAAATACGCGCAAACCGACGAAAGCGAGCCCAAAGTGGTTCTGCTCGGCGACGATGCCGCCATGCGCACGCTGACCGCGAAGGTTGACGGAACGTTCGAGGGGGAGCCGTTCTCCTACAAGGTGTTCATCACCGCGATTTTGGTCAGGCAGAACGGCAAGTGGCTGGAGCGGTTCTATCAGGTGACACGCCTTGCGCCTTAGACCGGACGGCCCGGTTAAGTCTGGCAGTTTGCGCGATGGACTGCCGGCCGCGCCGCAGGCCGAAGAGTTGGTCGAGATTTTGATGGAGGCGCCGGGCTTGCGCCTGGAGCGCATCGTCTCGACCGGTCAGGCGACGGCGGAAGGTGATTGGTACGATCAGGCTTGGGACGAGTTCGTGGTCCTCGTGTCGGGCGCCGCGCGCTTGCGGATCGAGGGTGAGGACGAGGACCGCGCGCTTGAAGCCGGCGACTGGATCCTGCTCCCGGCGCATTGCCGCCATCGCGTGACCTGGACACAAACGGCGCCGCCGGCCGTCTGGCTGGCGATACACTACGAGGATGCGCTCAGCCGCCGCGAAGCAGAAGCAGAATGAACAATGTCAGGGGGGTGAGGATATCCCACCAGAAGATGGGACCTGCATTGTTGATGGCGAAGTTTTTCCGCCGCACCATGTCTACGACGTGGACGGCCGCCGCGCTCCACAGGAAGCCAGCCGCCATGACCGCCATCGCCCACGCCGCTTCCGGCCCGAGGAACGACGCGGCCAGGGCGCCAAGGCCGATGCCGAGATTGGCGCCGGCGATCTCCTTCTGAAACGGGCTCGGCGCCCAACCGATGGATTGCGCCACGCGCTCGGAGAAGGCCGCGTGCGACAGCGCCGCCCACAGACTGGGCAGGCCAAGCCCGAGGGACAGCATCCATTGGAGCAGCGGCGACAGCTCAGGACTGCCGAAGGGCTGTTTGACGTCAAGAAATCCAAGGACGAGCGCAGCGGCGTAACAGAGGGCAGGGAAGGCGGAGATGAGAGTCTGCATTTTGGCCCTCCAGCGCTTAGAATCGCGGGGCGAATGATCGCGGATGTGAGCCTTGAAGGCAAGGAAGACGCGCCTGGCACTCCGGGACTGCTCAAAGTTTCGGAAAAGCGCGCGAAGCTCGCGGTCTTTCAGCTAATCGGAGCGAAACCTTTCGCCCCTAGTGTCCGTTCGTTCTGTTGCCACAGCCCTTAGCGAGGAGACTGAGACGATGCAGACGACTTGGCAGCCCCATACGGAGCACGGCGACCTGACGACCAGAAGCGATCTGCCGGAGAGCGTGTTCGCCTTTCCCGAGCAACGCAAGGAGCCGCTGACTGACGCGTCGCATGTACGCAACGCGCTCGCGCGGTTCGACCAAGTAGAAGGCGTCTCCGACGCCGACCGCGATCTGGCCTTCGCCAACATCAAAAAAGCCGCCGCGTATTACGGCGTGGACGTGCACGAGAACAGCTGGCGCGAGCTCGGACGCTAAGCCGCTTGTCGACGCGTGCAACGGCCCTGGGCGCTTTGGTCCGGGGCCGCATCGGCGTCACGAAGATGACCGCTTTTGCTGGCAAAGCTTTCTTCAAGGGAGCAAGCTCGTTCGATGACGCACGGTCACAGAGAGCCCTATTCCTTGCGCGCGCCGCTGCGTTTCGACTTCGACGGCACGGCGAGCAAGGCGGATCCGTTCGCGTTTTTTGCCAATCTGCGGGAAGCCGGGCCGGTCATTCCCGTGAAACTTCCGCTCGTCGGCAAGGCCTGGATCACCACGACCCACGAAGCCACGTCGGCGATGGTGAAGGACAACGTCTTGTTCGTGCAGGAGGCGCGCCATGCCGGTAAGACGGGCGTGGCCGGTTTGGCGTGGTGGATGCCGGCTTCGCTGAAGCTTATTACCAACAACATGCTGCTCAAGGACGAGCCGGACCATCGGCGTCTGCGGAAGCTCGTCGACCAGGCGTTTCAGCGCCGCCGGGTGCGGGATATGCGCGGCGAGATCGAGGGCATGGCGGACAAACTTCTCGACGGTTTCGAAGGCCGCGAGGAGGTGGACCTGGCCACCGCGTTCTCACGCCGCCTGCCGCTCGAGGTGATTTGCGTTCTGCTCGGCCTGCCGGATGACAATCGGGAGGCCTTCTCGGGCTGGGCCAAGGCCGCGACCTCGATGCGGAGCAGCTTCGGCATCTTCCGCGCTTTCCTGTCGATGCGCGGCGTGATCGATTATGTGCGCGGACAGATCGAGGAGTGCCGGCGGCATCCGCGCGAAGGCGTGATCAGCGAACTGGTGCGCGCCGAAGAAGATGGGGACAAGCTTAGCGAGGACGAGCTGATCTCCATGGTCTTCTTGCTGCTTTTTGCCGGCTTCGAAACCACCACGCATCTCATCAGCGACAGCATCATTGCGCTCGAACAGAACCCGGTACAGAAGGCCTATCTTTTCGCCGATCCGGACGCCCGCATGGAGCGCGCGGTCGAGGAACTGGCGCGCTACAACACGCCTGTCCAAAGCACGAAGCCCCGCTATGCATCGCGGGATTGTCAATTTTTCGGGCAGACTCTGAAACGCGGCGACATCGTCATGGGGCAGCTCGCGGCCGCGAATTACGATCCGGCCGTTTTCGACGAGCCCGACCGGCTCAAGCTCGACCGCCTGCCGAACCCGCATCTTGTGTTCAGCTCGGGCATTCACTTTTGTCTGGGCATGCAACTCGCCCGCGTGGAGGTGCAAGCGGCACTCGCGCGTCTCTACGCGCGCTATCCCAATCTCGCGCTTGTGGCGCCGGACGACATTCAATGGATCAAGCGGTTCGGCTTGCGCGGCGTCACCGCGCTGCCGGTGCGGCTGAACGCCGAACGCGTCCGGCAGGCCGCGTAACTCAGTCGTCCTCGTGACAGCCTTCCTGCGCGTTCCAGCCCTGGCCGGGTCTGCAGCCTTTCTTGATCGCCTCCAGCTGCCAAGTCGGCAGTTGTCGCTGAGGCTTCGGCTTCACGTAGCCCTGCACGCATTTGTTGCCTTCGAGCCGATAGCCGGGGCCGCAATAGCTCGCGGCGTTGCGCTTCAGGATGCACTTGCCGTCGACCAGGACCGAGCGTGATTTGCACTTGGGTGCCGAGGCCTTCTTCGGCGCCGGCGCTGGTGCTGGTGGAGACGCCTTCTTGTCGGGCGGCGGCGGCGCTGCGGCTTTCTCGGAGCCGTCGGGGGCCTTCAACGTCACGACGCGCGTGCCTGCATGAGGCATGAAAATCTCGATGCAGTCGCCTGGCCCGTCGGCGACCATCCAGGGATGGGTGAGAAAGGTGTCGAGCGTTACTTCCTCGCCGTTGTTGAGGCCGGCGTAGTCCTTCGGCTGGCCGCTGAAGTCGAGCCACAGAATGCTGCGATACATGCCGGATTTGTTGATGAAGGTGACCTTGGCCGGCGCATCGCTGCCTTTGGATTTCACGCTGAACAGGTCTTTGCACGACGGATCGGCGCCGGGACTGGACGCGGCCGCTGGCTTCGGCGCCGGTGCTGGGAAAGTCTGCGTGGGGGCCGACGGTGCCTCGGCCGCCTCGAGCTTTTCGATATAGGCGCGGGCGAGATCGGCATAGAAGCCGCTCGGATAGTTTGCCAGAAACGCCTCGAAGCCCGCGGCCGTGCCGAGCTCCTTGGCGCTGTCAAAGGCCTCTTTCTCGGGGCTCGCGCTCGCCGCCGCAGTCTCGGCCTCTGCGCTCGCGCCGCCGCCGAGCACGGCTTGCTCGTATGTGCGGCAAGCCTCCACGAATTTCTTGAGGTTGTCGCGGCCCTCCGCGAGATTGAGCGTGGCGGCGCGATAGCCGGGCACGGAATAGTCGAGCGTCTCGTTCTCAACGAACGCGGCCCAGAGCTGATCGTCGTTTTCGATGTCGAGATTGACGCCGCTCAGGCCTTCACCCTCCGCGCGCTGAATATGGCCCTCAAGCGTCTGCTCGAAACCGCCGCCCGAGAAGCGCAAGCCCGCGTCCGCGCCGTTGGGGAGGCCGCCGATATCGGCGCCGAAGGTAAAGTTGGCGAATTGAGTGCTCGTGCTGGGGCGCGCATCGCATACGCCCATCACCTGGACATTGTCCGTCTCCGGCACGCCATAAACGAGCCGCGCGGTCATCGCGCCTTTGTTGTCGGGGTCGTTGCTCTCGAAGAACTGCCACTGCATGTCGCCGTCCTGGGCCGTGGCCGGTTTGGCCTGACAGGCCAGCACGATGGCGAACAGCGCGGCCGCGAGGAAGAAGGTTCTCGGCATTGGCGTCTTCTCACTTTTGTATGGGTGCGGAAATTATGACGAGCCGGCCGAGGCCGAACCTCTTCCGTCTAGGTGGAAGGCCAGCTTAGGAAAGCGTCGGCGTGGTGGCAATGGAGCTGTTTCCGAAGCTCAAGCGAGCGTGGTCAACACCACCGCGATGTTCGCCAGCAGATAGAGCGCGAGCACGCCTGCGGCCCAACGGCGGTCGGCCTGCTTGATCTCGGCTTCGGAGTCCGTATCGGCTCCACGCCACGACGTGGCGACCACGCGGGCAAGGGCGACGATGATGAACAGATAGGCGAGCAGGAAGACCTTATCGAGCATCATCAGATAGTCCACATCCGGGAGAGATGCGGTTGCCGTCAGTTGCAGCGCGACCAGCGTCAGGAGTGCGGTGATGCCGAGGCCGATGCGGCCCTCGACGTAGCGCGGCCGGACGAAATAGACGAGCGAGGCGCAGACCACGATCAGCAGGATCGGCACAAATGTCTTCAGCGACATGGCGACGGCCGGCCGTGTCACCGGCACGGAGATGACGATGCGCGAATACGGATCTGCCTTTTCGACGGTCAGATCGCCGAAATTTGTCGGGTAGGTGTTGGTCGTGACGCGCATGGTTGGCTTGCCCACCTCGAAGCCCGGCAGCGTGATGACGGGATCGATGATGACGGGTGTCTCGCCGTCCGCGACGTAGACCTGCTCGCCGGCCCCGGCGAGCGTGTCCTCCATGGCGACCTTCAAGACCTGCGTATCGAAGGGATATGCCTCCAGCGGAAACTTCGTGGCGAACAGGCCCTGATAGCGGATGATGGAATAGAAGCTGCCGTCGGGCATCTTCTCGGGCGTGTCGATCAGCTCGTCGCGGCGATTGTCGTCCGAGGCATAGCGGTTCATGAACTCCATGGATTTGGAGGGATCGATGGCGGGGTTGGTCCAGCGAAACCACACATAGAGATCGATGACGTAGTTGTTGGTCTTGAAGTCGAGCTGCTGGATGTCGTTGATATAGGCGCCGACGATGACCTGTTCGGGCTTCGGCGCGGGAGACGATTCGATCGCTTCCATCACCGGGCGCGGCGGTGCGTCCTGCGCCAGTGACGGCCAGGGAACGAGCGCGGCAATGACGGCGAAGAGAACGACCGCCAAGCGATAGGCTTTCATTTGCATCGAAGTCCCGTCCCGCGCGGTCCGGCTGCTATAGATTGCGCAAGGGTCTTGAAGCAGCAGGGCCGTTCCCGGGCAACAATTTTTCTCCCAACAGGCTAACGCGGGCGGCTGCTAGGGTGGGGCGGGGGACGAGCGCATGGGTAAGTCTTCGCGCCGGGCATCGCTTCAGGCCGAGATTGAGACCGAACTCGAGCCGGGCGAACGGCTGGTGTGGACGGGGCAGCCGGACGCGCGCGCGGTGTTTCGCAAGCTGCGCTGGCTCCTCGGGGCCGGTGGGCTGGTCGTGGCGATCGCCGGCTGGTTTGCGCTCGACTCCGCCGCTGCCCAATTCGCTTTGCTGACGGGTTTGGCCCTGCTGCTGGGTCCGGCGGTTGCGGCTCTGATGGCGCGCGGCACGATCTATGGGCTCACGGATCGGCGTGCGCTCGTCCTCAGTAAGTCGATCGGTCATCGCGCGCTCACCAGCGTGGATCTGAGCGCGGCGGACGATGCGGTGGAATTGCTCGAAGGCGAGGGTGGGAGCGGTACGGTCTTGTTCGTCTCGGGCTTGCCCCGCCGCCGGCGCTACACCGATTACACCGGCAAGTTTGGCTTCTGGGACGTGCCGGATGCCGCCGAGGTGGCGGCCATCGTGCAGAGGCAGCTCGATCGGCGGGGGGGCGCCTGAGAGCGGTCGCCGCCCTTCAATCGCAAATGTGAAGTGGTGCCCCAGGCCGGACTCGAACCAGCACGCCCTTGCGGACAACAGATTTTGAGTCTGTCGCGTCTACCATTCCGCCACTGGGGCTATCGGGCCGGGAACATGGGGGAAGCCGCCTATCCGGTCAACTGCCCAAGGGGCGGCCCGGCTCTTTAACGTTCGATCGCGCGGAGAACGGCGACGCAGAGTACATAAAGCGCGGCGACGCCGATGACCGCCGCGCCGGACGAGCCCATGGTCCATAGGGTGACGCCGGTGACCGCCGACCACAGCACCGGAATGACCATCAGCTCCCAGCGCATGCGATCCGCGGCCACGAGGACCCCGAGCGTGCCGAAGACGGTCGGGTCGGGCGCGATGCCGAACAGCTCCGACTGGAGCCACGGCCTGCCGAAAAGCGCAGGCATGAGCGGGTAGATCATCAGCCCGGCGAGGAACAAGGCACGGCCTGCCTGGCTTAGCGGGGTGTCGCGCTCGGCGAAGCTCAACCGGTTGAGGACGACGCCGACCAGGAGGAGCAGCACGGCCTGCGCCGCGAAGGCCAAAGCGTAGGTGGGCGCCGCCAGGTTGATGGTGGCGTAGCGCTCATGGAAATAAGCCCAGGCGACGAAGGCCCAGCAGGCGGCGAGCAGCGCGGCGATGATCCGCCCGGACCATGGCGACGGCCGATAAAGCAATACAAGGATCGCGAGCCCTGCGGCGAGCGCGAGAAGCTGCACGGGCCAAATCTCGGTGTTGTAGAGCTCGAACAGCCGGTAATAGGTGTCCGGCGAGAACATCAGCAGGTCGCGCGGCTGGTAGGTCCACCACTCCGACATCAGACGCTTTTGATGTAGGCGACCATGCGGCGGCGCAACGCGGCGTCAGGCAGCGGCGCGCTGGCGACACCCATGTTCTCCCGCACATGGTCCACGCGCGTGGTGGCGGGAATGGCGCAGGTGATGGCGGGATGCGAGACGACGAACTTGAGCAGGAACTGCGCCCAGCTCTTGGCGCCGATCTCGCTAGCGAAATCGGGCAAAGGCTCGCCGTCGAATCGGTAGACGAGCTCCTTCTGGCGGAACGGCCGATTGGCGATGACCGCGATGCCTTTCTCCCGTGCCAGCGGGAGCAGGCGGTCTTCGGCGTCGCGGTCGGCCATGTTGTAGGTGAGCTGCACGAAGTCCAGATCGTGCGCGGTCATGATCTTCTCGAATTCCTCATGGCGACGGCCGTGGGAGGTGGTGATGCCCACATAGCGAAGCTTGCCCGCTTCCTTCATGGCGAACAGCGTGTCGAGATGCGCTTCCCAAGCGAGCAGGTTGTGAACCTGCACCAGGTCAAAGCGGTCGATGCCCCAAAGGTTGCGTGAGGCTTCGATCTGCTCCGGGCCTTCGTCACCCGCCGATGTCCACACCTTGTCGGCGGAGAATAGGGGCTTCGGGTGGCCGAGTTTTTCGAGTCCATAACCGATCACCGGTTGCGCCGAGCCATACATCGGCGAGGAATCGATCAGCCGTCCGCCGGCTTCGAAGAATGCCCGCATGACCTCGGTGCGGTCGTCACGCGCGACGGGATCGTCACCGACATTGAAGGTGATCCAGCTGCCGAGCCCCACAAGGGGTATCGCCTCGCCGGAAGAGTGAATGGGCTTGGTCAGAGGCGCGGTTTGCGCCAGGACGAGCTCGGGAAGCAGCGCGGCGGCGCTCGCGCCCGCTAGCGATCCCAAGACTTCGCGTCGGTTCAGCGGCATCTCCTCCACTTAAGGCCGCGGGTGCCGATGGACAAGCGGGCGCACCCCCGGTAAATGGAGCGCCATGTTGAGGCGCGCCTATGACAAGACCATGGAGCTCGCCGCTCATCGCAACGCTCCGTGGGCCTTAGCGGGCGTGTCATTCATCGAGAGCTCGGTGTTTCCGATCCCTCCCGATGTGATGCTCATCCCCATGGTGCTCGCGGAGCGGCGAAAGGCTTGGCTGTTCGCCGGCATTGCCACGGTCGCCTCGGTGCTTGGCGGCATCTTCGGCTACATCATCGGCTATTTTCTGTTCGAGACGGTCGGCCAGCCGATCCTCAGCTTCTACGGCTACGGCCATGCGTTCGAGGACTTCGCCAAACGCTACAATGAGTGGGGCGCCTGGATCGTGTTCATCGCCGGCGTCACGCCTTTTCCCTACAAGGTCATCACCATCGCCAGCGGCGTGACCCAACTCAACTTCTTCGTGTTCATGCTGGCGAGCGTCGCCGCGCGCGGCTTGCGCTTCTTCATCGTGGCCGGGCTTCTCTATTGGTTCGGGCCGCCGATCCGGGCGTTCATCGACAAATATTTCGGGATTCTCTCGATCGTGTTCGTGGTGCTGTTGATCGGCGGCTTCGTGCTCATCAAATACGTGATGTGATCATGGCGATGGACAAGGACAGGCTCGCGGGGCAGTTGATGGCGGTCAGCGCCGTCCTTTTCGGGCTCGCGCTGCTCACCATCCTGACGGCGCACGCCTTCGAGCAGTTCGGCGGCTACGCGCCATGCCCGCTCTGCCTCCAGGAGCGCTACGCCTATTACTTCGCGGTGCCTGCCGCGCTCGTCGCCTTCTTCGCCGCGCGGGGCGAGACTTTCGGCTTTGCGCGGCTGGTGCTCCTGCTCATCGCCATCGGCTTTCTCCTGAACGCCGCGCTCGGCGTCTATCACGCAGGCGCCGAGTGGAAGTTCTGGCCCGGTCCGGAGACCTGCGCCGGCGGGTTCGATCTGAACTGGGGCGAGGAGGGCATCGTCGATACGCCAGTGATCCGCTGCGACGAGGCGCCGTGGCATTTCTTAGGGCTGTCCTTCGCCGGCTGGAACGCCGTGGTCTCGGCGGGGCTCGCCCTGATCGCCGCCTATGGTGCGGCGCGGCGCGCCTGAAATCGCGTTTCCCCGCTCACGAAAGGTTCAAGCGTGGTGATTGGCGCGGGCCAAGGGCGCGCTGCTATCCAGGCTGAGATAGCTCTCACCCTGGAGGTCCAAGATGACCCAGTTTCGCGCTTTTATTGCCGGTCTCGTCGCCGTGATTCTGGTCGGCGCCGTCCCTGCAACCGCCGCGGAGTGGAAGGAATTCACGCCGGAGGCGCTGGCCCAGGCGCAAAGCGAGGGCAAGCCGATCCTGGTCGACGTGTTTGCCCCCTGGTGCTCGGTGTGCCGGGCACAGAACCCGATCCTGACGCAGCTCACCCGCGAGCCGAAATACAAGGACCTCGTGGTGCTGAAGGCCGACTTCGATACCCAGAAAGAGCAGCTCAAGCCACTGAACGTGCGCTCTCAGAGCACGCTCATCGTCTTCAAGGACGGCAAGGAGCTCGACCGGTCGGTGGGCGATACCAGCCAGCTCTCGATCGAGGGCCTGCTCGACAAGACGCTCTAAACGCCGGCCCGAGGCCATCTCATGATCGCAACCATCGGGCTTGCGTTTCTCGCCGGCGTGCTGTCGGTGCTGTCGCCCTGCGTCCTGCCGCTGCTTCCCATCGTGCTCGGCACCGCGCAGAGCGAGCACCGGCTCGGGCCAGCCGCGCTCGCTTCCGGGCTCGCGGTCTCGTTCACGGTCATCGGTCTGTTCGTGGCGACGATCGGCTTCGCTATCGGCCTCGACACCGATGTGTTCCGCGCCGTCTCGGCGCTGTTGCTCATCACCGTTGGCGTTGTTTTGGTCGTACCGCGGCTGCAACAGCGAGTCGCCGTGGCCGCGGGCCCGGTGGGCAATTGGGTCGACGACCGTATCGGCGGCTTCTCGGCCACGAGTCTTTGGGGTCAGTTCGGGCTCGGGGTTCTACTTGGGGCCGTTTGGGTCCCCTGCGTAGGGCCGACGCTCGGCGCCGCCTCGATCCTGGCGGCCAAGGGCGAGGATCTCGGTCAAGTCGCGCTCACCATGCTGGCCTTCGGCGTCGGCGCGGCGCTGCCCTTGATGGTGCTCGGCTTCGTGTCGCGCGAGGCGATGATGCGCTGGCGCGGCCGTCTCATGGAGGCGGGCAAAGGCGGCAAGATGCTGCTCGGCGTGCTGCTGGTCGCGGTCGGCCTGCTGGTGGCCACCGGCGCGGATAAGAGGGTCGAGGCCTTTCTGGTCGACGCCTCGCCGCAATGGCTGACCGACCTGACCACGCGATACTGAGAAGCGCTTACGGCTCCAGCTCGGTATCCCAGTAGAGATAGTCGAGCCAGCTCTCATGCAGATAGTTCGGCGGGAATAGCCGGCCGTTCCGGTGCAGCTCGAACACCGTGGGACGGTAGGGCTTCTGCGCCGGCCACATCTTGGCGTGCGCCGGCATTTTGCCGCCCTTCGCGAGATTGCACGGCGCGCAGGCCGTGACCACATTGTCCCACCGTGTCAGCCCGCCGCGCGAGCGGGGGACCAGATGATCGAAGGTCAGGTCCTGGCCGTCGCCGCAATACTGGCAGAGGAAGCGGTCGCGCAGAAACACGTTAAACCGGGTGAAGGCGGGATAGAGGGCGGGGCGCACATAGCTCTTGAGCGACACCACGCTTGGCAGCTTCATCTCGAAGGAGGGCGAGTGAACCGCATGCTCGTATTCGGAGACGATGTTGACGCGGTCGAGAAACACGGCCTTCACCGCGTCCTGCCAGCCCCAAAGCGACAGCGGATAGTAGGAAAGCGGCCGGTAATCGGCATTCAGCACGAGCGCCGGAAAGGTGCCGGGGGCGGCCGATGCGGTTGCGACGTTCAAGGCCAAAAGGTCCTTTGACTTGCCCGTCGCACTCGGGCCCATTCTCGTTGTCGCGCGAGATACTATAAGGACGTGTCATGAATGTGAAGGGCCCCACATGATGTGGTCCACCCTTCACAAAGCCCCTAAGGTACCGGCGAGGCGGCGTTGCCGAAAGCCTGCTTCAGAAAGGCGCCGCCGAGTTGCAGGCCTTGTCCGTCGATGCCGTGGCCGATGCCCTGAGAGACGTGCCATTCGACGGGCAATCCCGCCTGGCCGAGCATCTCACGAGCCATGTACATCGCATCGACGGGGATGACTTCGTCCATATCGCCATGCACCAGTAGAATGGCCGGTCCTGAGCCTGGGGGCGGCAGGGTCTCGACTGTGGCGAGCGCCCCGGAATAGCCGACGATCGCCGCGGGCGAGGGGTTCCGCGCGAGCCCGACCGCCAGCGCCATCATGGTACCCTGGCTGAACCCCACGAGGGCGAGCGCCTCAGGAGGCAAATTGTGCCGGGTGAGCTCCGCGTCGAGGAAGGCGTCGAGCGGCGGCGCGGCGCGGGCCACCCCCTCGGCAATAATCGACATATCGCCCAGCGAAAGGTCAAACCATTGCCGGCCCATGGGCGCCATGCCGCACGGCTCGGGCGCGTTCGGCGAGACGAACGCGGCATGGGGCAGGGCGCGCGCCCATTCGCGCCCCAAGCCGATAAGGTCGTTGCCGTCGGCGCCATAGCCATGAAGGAACACCACGAGCTGACGCGGCGTGCCGCCGGCGGCCGGCGCCAATCGTGGTCCGTCGAGTTGCGGTAAAGTCATTCAGATGAAACGTACAGCTTTGACCTAGTCGTCGCCAGCATGCTTCGCGGAGTCGGCGTTGAGCTGGCCGTACATCTGCGGACCGATGTCATTCAGCAGGCCAAGCTGGGTCTCGATGAAGTCGATGTGACCTTCCTCGTCCGCCAGAAGCTCCTCGAACAGGTCCATGCTGACATAGTCCTCTTCCTTCCGGCAGGCGGCGCGGGCTTCCATATAAAGAGCGCGGGCGCCGTACTCCGCCTTCAGATCACATTCGAGGATCTCCTTGACGTTCTGGCCGATCATCAACGGGTCGAGCTTCTGCATGTTGGGGAAGCCCTCGAGGAAGATGATGCGGGTCACGAGCTTGTCGGCGTGGTGCATCTCCTCGATGGATTCCGCGCGCTCCTTGGCCGCGAGCTTCGTGTAGCCCCAGTCGTCCAGCAGCCGATAGTGCAGCCAGTACTGGTTGACCGCGGTCAGCTCGCTGGTGAGCGCCTTGTTGAGATATTCAATGACAGTGGGATTGCCCTTCATTTCTCGATTCTCCTCTCAACCTTAGTCTTGATCGTTTGGGTCGCGTTGGCCCAGCTAGCCGGCCCGGGGGGTGTTGTCGAACGGCGATCGATGCGGAAGAGAGGCCGCCGAACTCGGTCCCTCCTCGTCATAGCCAACCATGAGCTTGGTGATGAGCGGCAGGCAGCTGCCGCAGGACGGACGCTTGCCCAGCGTTTTGTAGATCAGGCCCGGGGTCAGCACCACGAAAGGATCCTTTGTGCGTAAGGCCGAGACCGCATCGTGAATGTCCTGGGCAGAGATCATGGAGCAGGAACAGACAATCATGCCTCTCTCTAGGACAGCGCGGCGGACTTGTCTTCAGGTCCGGCGGGAACGGTTTTGGCTGCGTCAGGCGGGCCCGGATGGGCTCTCCCTTTCAGATTAGGATAATTCTAAAGTAGAATTTGTGTCCAGGCAAGAGCCGTGGCGCGACAGAGAAAGCATCCGTGAACAGACTTATGGCAGTCCACCTGGGATCTAGGGGATCGAGTGAGAGGCTGGATGGCCCCGCTCGCTTAGGACCTCATAAACCAAGCAATTTAGCCGGGTTTTAAATCATGTCTGCGATGCTCCGCGAAGAACAAAGAAACAAAGCGTTTTTGGTGGGGGCAATCATGCAAGTGAATGATTTTCATCCGGGTGATCTGTTCGGACAGATCCAGAGTCTCGTCGATCAACTCGAGACGGAGCGTAAAGCGCGTGCGGCGGCGGAGATGACCGGTGCGGCATGCTCTAGCCTGCTGACGATCGTCGGTAAGGAGCTTCTACCGCCCATGGCCTCGCTCGCCACGATGGCGGACCGTATTCTCTCTGGTCCGCTGAGCGCGGCGCAACGGCGCGAGGCCGAGGTCCTGGCGCAGTCCACGCAGCGCTTTCTCGGGGCACTCAGCGAAGTTCAAGATTTCAGCACTTTGGAAAGCGGCGAGGCCGAACTGGCGGTCGAGCGTTTCGATCTGCATGTGATGGTCAAGGAAGCCGCGTCCGTGCTTCAAGAGCGGGCCGGTGCGAAAGGCTTGATGAGCGGCGTGGACATGGCCGACAATTGTCCGCGCTTCATCGTGGGCGACGCGGCTCGCGTCCGTCAGGTTCTCATGGGCTTGATCGAGATGGCGCTGCACTCCACCAACACGGGCTCGATCCGGCTCTATGCCAGCATCAACGAGGCCAGCTATCCGATCACGATGCGGTTCGACGTCACCGACACGGGTGAAGGTTTCAGCGCTGCCGAGCAGGCGGCGCTGTTCCAGCCGTCCGCCGACGCATCGCGTGTAGGGGGCGGGCTTGGCCTGCCGATCGCCTGCCGTCTCGCCGAGGCGATGGGCGGCGGCCTTGGCTGCGAGAGCGCGGCCGGCCAGGGCTCGCTCTATTGGTTCACGTTCCAGACGGTCGTCGCCGGCGACATGCCTCAAGCTCAGATGGCCGGACACGAAGCCCCGGTCGATATTCTCGAGGCGGCCAATGACGATGTGCCGGCCGACCTCAAGCCCGCGCCGGAGCCAAGGCACAAGAGCGGCGCGCTGTCCGGGCACGTTCTCGTGGTCGAGAGCAACGTGGTCAACCGCTTGCTGATCGGTGCTTATCTCGAGGAGTTCGGTCTGACCCATGATGTCGCCGAAACCGGCACTGCGGCGCTGATGTGCCTTTCGGCGCGCACCTACGACCTCGTGCTCATGGATACGGCGCTGCCGGACTATGACGGCCTGCAAATGGCACAGCGCATCCGCGCGCTTCAAGCCAGCGCGTCCGAGGTGGCCGTCGTGGCGCTTACCGCGGTCTCGGAGAAGGACAACGGGCAGGCCCTCGTCGAAGCGGGCGTGAACGCGCGCGTGGCGAAGCCGATCCAGGGCCGGGGGCTCTATGCCGCGCTGGTCCCCTTCCTTTCGGCGCAAGACGAGGATGTGGTCGCCAAGGCGAGCTGAGACTCGCCAGGCGGGCTATACGTTGTCCAGCAAGACACCGGCCAGCAGGATCAGATAGGCGATCAACAGCAGGCCAAGACCGTAGCCGGTGAAGATCGGCAACGGCACGATCATGCCGATGACCACCAAAACGGCGATGACGATCGAAACGATGAAGGTCTCGCGGCGCGGCGTGCTCAGATCGAAGTTCATGAGGCTCCCCCTTGGCTAGACGCCCGAAGAGAATCGGCGTTGGCCGGAGTCTAGCGGCAAAGCCCATCCGCTGCCATCGCCCAGACTTAAAGGGATGACGGCCTAAAGCGGGACCTTTTCCTTGGCCTCGATCGGGGGCACGGGAACGCCGGCTTCCGCCAGCACTGCCACTTTCTGATCCACGAGATTGACGATGCCGGTCATGATGTCGTTGAGCTGGAAGTCCTTCGGGGTGTAGACGGCCGATGCGCCGCACTGCTTGAGGATGTTGACGTCCTCCGGCGGAATGATGCCGCCCACCACCACGGGCACGTCGCCCATGCCCGCTTCGCGGAGCTTCTGCGCCACGTCGCGTACCAGCGATACGTGAGAGCCGGACAGGATCGACAGTCCGACGACATGCGCCTTGGCTTCCTTCGCCTGCGCCACGATTTCCGCAGGCGTCAGCCGGATGCCGTCATAGATCACGTTCATGCCCACATCGTCGGCGCGCACGGCAATCTGTTCGGCGCCGTTCGAGTGACCGTCGAGGCCGGGCTTGCCGACCACGAAGGTGAGGGTGCGGCCGAGCTTGCCTGAGACTTGCTCGACAAGTTCGCGCACCTGCTTCAACCGCTCCGTATCGACAGAGTGCTCGGCGCCGATGCCGGTCGGCGCGCGGTATTCGCCGAACACTTCGCGCAGCACCGCGCCCCATTCTCCTGTGGTGACACCGGCTTTAGCGGCGGCAATCGACGGCGGCATGATGTTGCGGCCTTCGGAGGCCGCCTCTTTGAGATCCACGAGCGCTTGGCGCACGGCCGCGTCGTCGCGCTGTTGACGCCAGGCTTGCAGCGCTGCGATCTGCTCGAGCTCTACGGCTTCCGACACGGTCAGGATGCCTTCGCCGCTGGCATCGAGCGGTGAGGGTTCGGTCTCGGTATAGCGGTTGACGCCGACCAGCACCTGATCGCCGCGCTCGATGTCGGCGATGCGTGCGGCATTCGAGGCGATCAGGGCCTCCTTCATATAGTCGATGGCGGCCACCGCGCCGCCCATGGCATCGAGCTTGGCGAGTTCCGCGCGGGCCTGTTCCTTCAGCTCCTCGACTTTCTTGTCGATCACCTCGGACCCGTCGAAGATGTCGCCGAATTCCAGAAGATCTGTCTCGTAGGCCACGATCTGCTGGAGCCGCAGCGACCATTGCTGGTCCCAGGGCCGCGGCAAGCCGAGCGCCTCGTTCCAGGCGGGCAACTGCACGGCCCGGGCGCGGGCCTTCTTCGACAGCGTAACCGCCAGCATCGACAGCAGGATGCGATAGACGTTGTTCTCGGGCTGCTGCTCGGTCAAGCCCAGCGAGTTCACCTGCACGCCGTAGCGGAAGCGCCGGAGCTTCGGATTCTCGACCCCATAGCGGTCGCGCGCGATCTCGTCCCACAGATCGACGAAGGCGCGCATCTTGGAGACTTCGGTGACGAAGCGCACGCCCGCATTGACGAAGAAGCTGATCGCTCCGACCACGCTCGGAAAGTCCTCGTCGGACACCTCGCCGGAGTTCTTAACCTCGTCGAGCACGGCCACGGCAGTGGCCAGGGCGAAGGCGAGTTCTTGGGCCGGCGTCGCGCCCGCTTCCTGCAAATGATATGAGCAGACGTTGGTCGGATTCCATTTCGGCATCTCGCGGTTGGTAAAGACGATGACGTCCTTGATCAGCCGCAGCGACGGCGCCGGCGGAAACACATAGGTGCCGCGCGACAAATATTCTTTGAGGATGTCGTTCTGCACCGTGCCCGTGAGCTTGGCGCGGTCGACATTCTGCTCGTCGGCAAGAGAGACATAGAGCGCGAGCAGCCATGCGGCGGTGGCGTTGATCGTCATCGACGTATTCATCGCGTCGAGGGGGATGCCTTCCAGCAGGTGCCGCATGTCGCCGAGATGCGAGACGGGAACGCCGACCTTGCCGACCTCGCCGCGGGCCAGCGCCTCGTCGGAATCGTAGCCCGTCTGGGTCGGCAAATCGAAAGCGATCGAGAGGCCGGTCTGCCCCTTCGACAGGTTCTTCCGGTAAAGCTCGTTCGAGGCCTTGGCCGTCGAATGGCCCGCATAGGTGCGGAACATCCAAGGCTTATCGCGCTCTGTCTTGCCGTCTGCCATTCGTGATCTCCGGAGGGCGCTGGGGCGCTCAGTTTGGCCTTATCGAAGCACGAGCTGCCGTCTCGTGGCAACCGAGGCCCCGTCCTATCCCATGGGTGCGGTGCTTCCGGCAAAGAAAAAGGCGGCGCAACCGGCGCCGCCTTTTCAGTACTGAACTTGGGGAGAGGTTCCCAAGCCTCGTACCGGCTTACATCTTGTCGGTGTCCTTCTCAGGGGCCGACAACGCACCCTGATTCTGGATATCGGGGTCGCCCTCGGCGTCCGCACCCGGCACGTTACCGGCAGAGCGGTCGGTCATGCCGCCGGTCGGCTTGTCGGTGCCCATGGCGTCCTTCTCGGGCGCGGAAAGCGCGCCTTGATTTTCGTTGGCCGGATTGCCTTCGGCGCTGGCGCCCGGCACGTTAGCAGACGACTCGTCGGTCATGCCGCCGGTGGTGCTACCCGCACCTTCCATGGGCTGAGACTCGTTCTTCTCGGGAGCCGACAGGGCGCCCTTGTTCTCGATTTCGGTATTGGGCTCGACCGCGCTGCCGGGATTGGCCTCTTCGGCTGCGATCACAATGTCACTCGTGGCGCCCGGCGCGTCCTCGGCCATCGCCACACCCATGCCAAGGGCGAACGTCGCCGCGGTGGCAAGCAGGGCTGTCTTGTAGGTTCTCATACTATCGTCTCCTTGGGGTCAATTTGCGTGAACGTCCGGACTGGGGCGTAAACAGACAGAAAGGGTGCGTGGTTCCGGGGCACACCGATCCGTGATCTAAATCCCGCCAATCGAGCCGCGGTCACCCGCGAAGTCTGCCGGTCTCGCGGCGATAGCGCGGCGGGAATGCGGCATGGGCCAGCGGCGGCGTGCCGCGCTAGGGGTGCGAATCACCCCTGGGCAGAGCCGATTCTTTTTGCTAACCCTCCTCCCCGATTGTGGCCTCGCTGCCAAAATTGAGCATTTCCAACAGAGCACGCGGCGCTTTTGGTGGGCTTGCGATTAAGTCTGCGGCCCGCAAACATGTTGCAGTCGCGAGATGGATCGAAGACAATTGCCGCAGTGCAAAAAAGCGCCCGAAGAATAGGACTGGGGGGACAACCGGATGAATGAGATGTCTTTAGCTGAAGTTTCTCCAGAAACGTCTGCGCCGAAGGGCGAGATCAAGGATCTCTACGAGATCGGCGAGATTCCCCCGCTCGGTCATGTGCCGAAGAACATGTATGCCTGGGCGATCCGCCGCGAGCGCCAGGGGCCGCCGGACGAGGCCATGCAGGTCGAGGTCGTGCCGACCTGGGAGCTCGATTCCCACGACGTGCTCGTTCTCGTGATGGCTGCGGGCGTCAACTACAACGGCGTCTGGGCGTCGCTCGGCAAGCCGATCTCGATGTTCGACGTGCACAAGAATCCCTATCACATTGCCGGTTCGGACGCGTCCGGCATCGTCTGGGCCGTCGGCTCCAAGGTCAAACGCTGGAAGGTCGGCGACGAGGTTGTCATCCATTGCAACCAGGACGACGGCGACGACGAGGAATGTAACGGCGGCGACCCAATGTTCTCGCCGTCCCAGCGCATTTGGGGCTACGAGACGCCGGACGGCTCGTTCGCGCAATTTGCGCGCGTTCAGGACCGCCAGCTTCTGCCGCGCCCGCAGCATCTCACCTGGGAGGAGGCCGCCTGCTACACGCTGACGCTCGCCACCTCCTACCGCATGCTGTTCGGCCATCGTCCGCACACGCTGAAGCCCGGCCATAACGTCCTGGTGTGGGGCGCTTCAGGCGGCCTCGGCTCCATGGCCATTCAGCTCTGCGCCACGGCAGGCGCCAATGCCATCGGCGTCGTTTCCGAAGACGACAAGAACGACTACGTGATGTCGCTCGGCGCCAAGGGCGTGATCAACCGCAAGAACTTCGACTGCTGGGGCCAGATGCCCAAGGTCGGTACGCCAGAGTACGACGCCTGGAACAAAGAGGTGCGCAAGTTCGGTAAGGCGATCTGGGAGATCACCGGCAAGGGCGTGAACGTCGATAGCGTGTTCGAGCATCCGGGCGAGGCGACCTTCCCGGTCTCCTGCTTCATCGTGAAGCGCGGCGGCATGGTCGTGTTCTGCGCCGGCACGACCGGCTACAACCTCACCATGGACGCCCGCTATGTGTGGATGCACCAGAAGCGCATCCAGGGCTCCCACTTCGCCCATCTGGCGCAAGCGAGCCAGGCCAACAAGCTCGTCATCGAGCGCCATGTCGACCCATGCATGTCCGAGGTGTTCCCCTGGGAGCAGATCCCGAAGGCCCATATGCGCATGTGGAAGAACGAGCATCGCCCCGGCAATATGTCGGTGCTGGTGAGCGCGCCGGTCACGGGCTTGCGGACCTTCGAGGATGTGCTCGAAGCCAGCCAGGAAATGCACGGCAAGTCCTAAGGCTTAGCCGGTCCAGAATTCAGCTGCCAAGGCCTCAAAGCGCCCCGGACCAGAAGTCCGGGGCGCTTTCTTTTTGGGGTTTGACTTCGCGCGCATGCCGGGCTTCGTTGTGCCCGAAATCCGACTAGAATCGTTCCGAGGAGCTGACTTTGACCGCCGCCGAGACCGTGACCGACCGTGAGACTTTGAGCCCCGCCGCCCTTGTCCCGTTGCTCGAGGCCGCCGCCGAGGCGGCTGGAACCCTGAATGTCCAGGCGACCGAGGCCGTGAAGGCCAAGCTGGCCCCTGGCGGCAAGATCGATAACGCAGCGCTGGAGCGCGAACAGCATGTGGCGCACGGGCTCGCCTGGATCTCGACCTACGCGGAAGGCATCCGCCAGCTCGCCGAGTATGCCAAGCGCATGGAGAGTGAGGGCCGTTTCGGCGAGATGGAGTCCCTGCTGAGCCAGATCGCGGCGGGGGAATATCTCGCGCAGCTTGCGGGCGGCGTGACCATGAGTCAGGGCGAGGTGGTCCGGCTGCATGAGCTCGGCCTGGACGATTCGGCGCGGACTGCTTTTCTCACCGAGGACGTGACCGCGCTGATCGAGGGCGTGACGCCCGAGATGCGTGCCCGCGTCGTCGAATTGATCCAGGACGCGCAAGGTGCGGCTTCGGCCAATTTCGGCGATCCCGGTCTGGAAGAGACCTACGAGGAAATCCGCAACGAGATGCGGCGTTTCTCCTTGGCTGAGGTGGTGCCGCATGCGCAAGAGTGGCACCTCAAGGACGACTACATCCCGCTCGAGCTGATCAACCAGATGGCCGAGCTCGGCGTGTTCTCGCTCACGCTGCCGGAAGAATATGGCGGTCTCGGTCTCGGCAAGGGGGCCATGTGCGTCGTCTCCGAGGAACTGAGTCGCGGCTATATCGGCGTGGGGTCACTCGGCACGCGTTCGGAAATCGCCGAGGAGCTGATCCTCAACGGGGGCACCGACGAGCAAAAGCAAGAATGGCTGCCGAAGATCGCCTCAGGCGAGATCCTGCCGACGGCGGTGTTCACCGAACCGAACACCGGCTCCGATCTTGCTTCGCTGACGACCCGCGCGGTGAAGGACGGCGATGTCTACAAGATCACCGGTCAGAAGACGTGGATCACCCATGCCGCCCGCGCCGATCTGATGACGGTTCTGGCGCGCACCGACCCCAACGAGAAGGGCTACAAGGGCCTTTCCATGTTCCTGGCGCCGAAGCCCCGCGGCACCGACGACAACCCGTTCCCGGCCGACAACATCACCGGCGGCGAGATCGAGGTGCTCGGCTACCGCGGCATGAAGGAGTTCGATGTCTCCTTCGACGGTTTCGAGGTGCCGGCGGCGAACCTCCTCGGCGGCGTCGAGGGCCAAGGCTTCAAGCAGCTGATGCAGACTTTCGAGGCAGCGCGTATCCAGACGGCGGCGCGGGCCATTGGCGTGGCGCAATCGGCGCTCGATATCGGACTGCGTTACGCCATGGAGCGTGTCCAGTTCGGCAAGCCGATCGTCAAGTTCCCGCGCGTCTCCGATAAGCTTGCCATGATGGCCGCGGAAATCCTGTTGGCGCGTCAGCTTACTTATTATTCCGCGCGCCAGAAGGACGACGGCAAGCGCTGTGATCTGGAAGCTGGCATGGCCAAGCTGCTCGCCGCGCGGGTGGCCTGGGCAGCCGCCGACAACGCGCTGCAGATCCACGGCGGCAACGGCTTCGCGCTGGAATATACGATCAGCCGCGTGCTGTGTGATGCCCGCATCCTGTCGATCTTCGAGGGCGCCGCGGAGATTCAGGCGCACGTCATCGCGCGGCGTCTGCTCGAACAATGAGTGTGGGCGCTCAGCCCCTGCTTTCCCGGCGCTCGGCGATCGCGCTGCTGATTGCGCTTGCTGTGTGCTTCGCGGCGTCGGTCATCGGGGGAGCACTAACCCGGCCCAATCTCGAATGGTACGCCACGCTGACGAAGCCAAGCTTCGCGCCGCCGAACGCCGTCTTTCCGATCGTGTGGCCTATTCTATACGCCATGATGGCGGTCGCCGCCTGGCTCGTCTGGCGAAGCGGAGGCGATGCGGGCGACAAAAAAACCGCGCTCGTTTGGTTCGGCATTCAGCTTGCGATCAACGTGCTGTGGTCGTTCGCATTTTTTTGGATGCAAAGCCCGTCGTTCGGCTTCGGCGTGATCATGGTGCTTCTCGTCGCGATCGTCATCACCATCGTGTTCTTCGACAGGCTGAGCCGTGCCGCGGCATTGTTGCTTCTGCCGTATCTGCTCTGGGTCTGTTTCGCGACAGGCCTCAACTTTATGATCTGGGTGCTGAACAGCGGTATCGACTTCACCCAGGCGCCTTCGTGAGCGCACGGCGCCATACCAAATGACTCAACGCTCGGTCCTCATCACTGGCTGCTCATCAGGGATCGGGCTCGCTTCGGCGCGTACGATGAAAGAGCGCGGCTGGCGCGTGTTCGCCACGGCACGGACACCTGCGGACCTCGGGTGGCTGAAAGACGAATATGGGCTCGAGAGCCTGCATCTCGATTATACGGAACCGGACTCGATTGCCGCGGCCGCGGACTACGTGCTCGGCGCGACGAATGGTGAGCTCACGGCGCTGTTCAACAATGGCGCCTACGGCCAGCCGGGCGCGGTTGAGGACGTGCCGCCGCAAGCCTTGCGGGCCCAGTTCGAGGCGAATGTGATCGGCTGGCACGATCTCACCCGGCGCCTCATTCCGGCGATGCGGGCACGGCACGAAGGGCGCATTGTGCAATGCTCCTCCGTGCTCGGCTTGATCGCGGCGCCCTATCGGGGCGCATATTGCGCCTCGAAATTCGCCGTCGAGGCGCTAAGCGATGCGCTCCGTATGGAGCTCGACGGCACCGGTATCCAGGTGTCCATCATCGAGCCGGGGCCGATCGCCACGCGCTTCATCGAGCACGCACTCGAAGCCTACCGCCGCAATATCGACATCGAGAACTCGCCCCACAGCGAGATCTACCGCGCGCGGCTGGCCCAGATGGAGAAGGGCGGCCAGACGACCTTCAAGCTTCCGCCCGAAGCCGTGGTCAAGAAGCTCATCCACGCGCTGGAAGCCAAGCGGCCGAAGCCGCGGTATTACGTGACCTTTCCCACCTATGCGGTCGCGTTCCTGCGGCGTGTCTTGCCGGTGCGCGCGCTCGACGCGGTGGCGGCAAAGAACTAAAGTCCCGCGCCGGCGTTAGATTTGCGCCCAACGGGACCCTGGAGGGGCACTTGGAAGACACTCTTCGTTGGATTTTGCCATTCGCGCTGGCCGCGGTGGCCATCGTGCTAGTGTTCGGGCTGTTCAACATGCTGCGCGGCGGAAACCCCAATCTCAGCCAAAAACTGATGCGCGCGCGCGTTCTGTTGCAGCTCGTCGCCCTGCTCATCGTTATGGCGATTCTCTATTTGGCAGGAACCCGGCCCTGATAACGAGGTCTTGACCCGCCAAGGGGCCGGGATACGCTAGTTTCTCAAGCGGGTTTGCGCGCCGCGAGCCCTGTAAGATCAGGGCGGGTGCTATGGTTGTCCTCAACAAGATTTACACACGGACCGGCGACGACGGCACGACCGCGCTCGGCACCGGGGAACGCGTGGCAAAATACGATCTCCGCGTGGAGGCCTATGGCACGGTCGACGAGACCAACGCGGTCATCGGGCTGGCGCGCCTGCATACAGGCGATACCGACCCGGCGCTCGACGCCATGCTGGCGCGCATCCAGAACGATTTGTTCGATCTCGGCGCCGATCTGTGTTTCCCGGACGAGACCAAGGACGGCAGCGCCCGTCTGTCGGTGACCGATGCACAGGTCGGGCGGCTGGAATCCGAGATCGATGAGATGAACCGTTCGCTTGAGCCGCTGCGGTCCTTCGTGTTGCCGGGAGGGAGGCCCGCCGCAAGCTTTCTGCATTTGGCTCGGACCGTGTCGCGTCGCGCCGAACGGCTGATTGTGGCGCTTGCTTCGCGCCCCGAGGAGCCTGTGAGCGAGCCGGCGATCCGCTACGTCAACCGGCTGTCGGACTTCCTGTTCGTTGCTGCGCGTTACGCCAATGACAAAGGTGCAACGGATGTGACGTGGGTGCCGGGCAAGAACCGTTGAGAAGATCGGCGGTGCGCGCGTGTTCGTCCCCCTTCACGACACCAATCCCCTCAAGAAGATCCGCTTCCAATACGTAACGGTGGGGCTGATTGCCCTGAATGTCGCCATCTATGCGATCTTCCAGACCGGCTGGGTCATTCCGCTAGGCGATGAAGATGTCACCTCGTTCGCCGTGATTCCCGCGAAGCTCCTCGCGGACTCAGGCGGCGAGACGGCTTTTTTCGCCAACGGCGCAGTGCTGATCCCGGAGCGGCTGACGCTCGTGTCGTACATGTTCCTGCACGGGGGGTGGATTCACCTGATCGGCAACATGTTGTTCTTGTGGGTGTTCGGCGACAATATCGAGGACGCGATGGGGCATTGGCGCTTCATCATGTTCTATCTGATGTGCGGGATATTCGCGGCCCTGCTGCACACCTTCATGCTGCCCCATTCGGATTTGCCCCTGATTGGGGCGTCAGGCGCCGTGGCCGGGGTCATCGCCGCCTATCTGATCCTGCATCCCAAGGTGAAGGTCTGGGTGCTGGCACTATGGCGCATTCCCATCAAAATCACCGCAGCCTGGGCTTTGGGAATCTGGATCTTGGCGCAATTTGGCAACCTCCTGTTCGAGGGCGAGGAGGCGGTCGCCTGGTGGGCCCATGTGGGCGGTTTGGTCGCCGGAGGGGTGCTGATCCTGTTTATGCGGCGGCGCGGTGTGATCCTCTTCGACCGAACCCGGGGCGGCGCCTGAGGGCACCCGGAAATCCCCAGGAACCATTGACTCCCCCCAATCTGGGCAGTACGGTCGCCGCCATTTCGCAGTTGCGAGATACTGGTTTTTGGGGGGCTAATTCAACCGTGCGGGGAACAAAAAAAGCCGCATGAAAATCATGGTACCCGTCAAGCGGGTCATCGATTCAAACGTCAAGGTCCGCGTCAAATCCGATGGCAGCGGGGTCGACCTTGCCAACGTGAAAATGTCGATGAATCCATTCTGCGAGATCGCCGTCGAGGAAGCCATCCGCATCAAAGAGCGGGGCGAGGCGAGCGAGGTCGTGGCTGTCTCCATTGGCAGTGCCAAGGCGCAAGACACGTTGCGCACGGCCCTTGCGATGGGCGCCGACCGCGCCATCCTGGTCAAAACTGACGGGACCGTCGAGCCGCTGGCCGTGGCCAAAGTTCTGAAGGCCGTGGCCGAGAACGAGAAGCCCGACCTCATCATCCTTGGCAAGCAGGCGATCGACGACGACTGCAATCAGACCGGGCAAATGCTTGCTGGTCTCCTCGGCGTGCCACAAGGCACGTTCGCCTCGAAGATCGAGCTTGATGGCGACAAGGTGAAGGTCACCCGCGAGGTCGACGGCGGCTTGGAGACTGTCGAACTCACCAAGCCCGCGGTCATCACCACGGATTTGCGCCTCAACGAGCCGCGTTATGCGTCGCTCCCCAACATCATGAAGGCCAAGAAGAAACCGATCGACGAGACCACGCCTGAGGATCTCGGCGTGGATATCGCCCCTCGGCTGAAGGTGTTGGCCGTGGAAGAGCCGAAGGCGCGCGAGGCCGGAATTAAGGTGGACGACGTGCCGAGCCTCGTCGACAAGCTCAAGAACGACGCGGGGGTGCTCTAATGGCGGTGCTGCTGCTGGCGGAGCACGACAACGCGGCGCTGGCGCCCGCCACGGCGAAGGCGCTCACCGCTGCGCGTGAGTTCGGCAGCGACGTCGATATTTTGGTCGCCGGCGAGAGCTGCAAGGCTGTGGCCGACGAGGCGGCAAAGCTCGATGGCGTGCGCAAGGTGTTGCTTGCCGACGCGCCGCATCTCGCGCATCGCTTGGCCGAGGACACCGCTGCCACCATCGTGCCGCTGATGGAGAACTATACGGCGCTCTTGGCGTCGGCGACGACCATGGGCAAGAACGTGTTACCGCGCATCGCCGCGCTGCTCGATGTGGGCCAAATTTCCGACATCGTCGAGGTCAAGTCGCCGGACACGTTCGTGCGGCCGATCTATGCGGGCAATGCGCTTGAGACGGTGCAGACTTCCGACAAGATCATCGTCGGCACCGTGCGGACGACCGCTTTTGCCGCGACGGGCGAGGGCGGTTCGGCCGAGATCGAGACTGTGTCGGTTGCCGATGCCGTCGACCAGTCGAGCTTTGTCGGCGCCGATATCACCGAGAGCGAACGCCCCGAGCTCACCTCGGCGCGCGTGGTCATCTCCGGCGGGCGCGGCATGGCGTCCGGCGACAATTTCGAAAAGCTCATCGCGCCGATAGCCGACCGCCTGGGTGCCGCGATCGGCGCTTCGCGCGCCGCCGTCGACTCCGGCTACATGCCCAACGATTATCAGGTGGGCCAAACCGGCAAGGTGGTGGCGCCGGAGCTCTATATCGCCGTCGGCATTTCGGGCGCGATCCAGCATCTTGCGGGGATGAAAGACTCCAAAGTGATCGTCGCCATCAACAAGGACGCTGAGGCGCCGATATTCCAAGTCGCCGATTACGGGCTGGTTGGTGACTTGTTCACCGTACTGCCCGAGCTCGATGCCGAATTGAAGAAAGCCGGATACGGAGAGTAGCGGCTTCATGAGGACGTGTGATGGACGACATAGTGGAAGGTTCGAAACTCCGCGCGGAATCGAAATCGGAGCAGGAGCGTAAAGTGGAGCCCATTAGCAAAGTCGGTATCGTCGGCGGCGGCCAAATGGGAAGTGGCATTGCGCACGTGGTGGCGCTGGGCGGCTACGACGTGGCGATCAACGACATCGCCAAGGAGCGGTTCGACTCGGCCCTCGCAGCCATCACCAAGAACATGTCGCGCCAGGTGTCCTCGGGCAAGATCAGCGAGGAGGACCGGGACAAGGCGTTGAGCCGGATCTCCTTCGCCGAGACGTTCCAGGACTTCTCCGATGTGGACCTCGTTGTAGAGGCCGCCACCGAGGACGAGACCGTCAAGCGCAAGATCTTCGTGGCGGTGTGTCCCTTCCTCAAGCCGGACGCCGTGCTGGCCACCAACACCTCGTCCATCTCCATCACGCGGCTGGCGGCCACGACGGACCGGCCCGAGCGCTTCATTGGCATGCATTTCATGAACCCGGTTCCGGTGATGGAACTGGTCGAGATGATCCGGGGCATCGCCACGGACGACGTGACTTTCACCCGGGCCAAAGATTTCGTCGATACGCTGGACAAGACCATAGCGGTTTCCGAGGACTTTCCCGCCTTCATGGTCAACCGCATTCTCTTGCCGATGATCAATGAGGCGGTCTACACGCTCTACGAGGGTGTCGGCTCGGTTGACGCGATCGATACGGCCATGCGTCTTGGCGCGCATCATCCCATGGGGCCGCTTCAGCTCGCGGATTTCATCGGGCTCGATACCTGTCTGTCGATCATGCAGGTTCTCTATGAGGGTCTCGCTGATTCCAAGTATCGGCCCTGTCCGCTGCTGGTGAAATATGTCGAGGCTGGCTGGCTCGGCCGGAAGACGAAGCGCGGCTTCTACGATTATCGCGGCGAAACGCCGATGCCGACGCGCTAGCGGACGCAATTTCCTCTCTAGTTTCGAGACGTTCCAACGCTCGCCACTCTGCGTGCGGCGCGCGTCGCCACTCGCTTGAAGATGTCATTGTTCGCCGATAAGCTCCCGTCCCGGAGCGACTTCTCACATATGGCAGAGGGTGGACTGCCATCACCGCATGGAGATGAGCAATGAAGTTTCAATCGCGTTTCGTGGCCGTCGCGCTCGCGCTTGGCTTGGCGCTTGCCGCCAGCCCCGCGGCAGCTGAGTGCAATCCGGACGACGCTCTGTTCGAGGACGAGTTTGAGTTCCTGGACGTCTCGTGGGGCGAGTCCGACGATAACCTGTATGTCGAGGACGGCGCCCTGGTCGTCAAAGAATACGGCGGCATCGTCAATTTCAGCACGCGGAACGATGGCGCCAATGTATGCATCGATATGACGATCGCCGAGGCCTCCAAAATTCCGAATAGCCCCATCGGCCTCGTATTCTGGTGGCAGGACTGGGACAATTACTACTCGATGTTCGTCTGGGCCGACGGCTGGATCGAGGTCAGGAGGATCGTGAACGGCAAGCAGACGACGATCTTCACGGAGGAGACGCTGGCCCTCAAGAAGGGCGTCGGCGAGACGAATAGTGTCGAGCTCGACCTGAAGCCCAAGGACGCGACCATCTTCATCAACGGCACCAAGGTGCAGCGCTTCAAAGGCAGGCAGCCTAAGGATGGCGGTGTTATCGGTGTGTACGGCATCTCCCCGGAAGACGCGCCAGCGACGTTCACCTTCGACAATTTCGTGGTGAATACGCACGACGAGTAGCTTTGAGAGATCCGCGATTTAGGGCCGCTGCCAGAGTCCTGGCGGCGGCCCTTTTCTTTGCGCTTCCTGAAAGCCGGCTAGCGGCCGAAGAGCCAGTCCCACCAGTTTGCGCGCGTGGTCCTCATGGCCTTGCGCTCAAGCGGGGCATGCGGCGCGTTCTTGGCTGTCGGCTTTTCGGTCCGCATCGCCAATTGTTGTCTCGGGGCTGTCTCCGGCGCCGGCGCGCGAAGGACCGGCATATCGGAACGCGCCGTCACTTGCCTGGAAGCATCCGGACCGGCCGCCTTGGCGGCCGGATTTTCGGCGGACCGCGCCGTCGCTTGCTTGACGGTGTTCGCCCGGGCGGATTTTGTGGCCGCCTCTTCAGTGTTCCGCGCGGAATGCTGCTTGCCGATTTCCGTGGAGGCCCGTTCCGCGAAGACCACGGCGGAGCGTCCCATGCTCAGCCGGCTGCCCTCCGGAGTGGACGCCCTGGTTTCCGGTGGTTCGGCGGAGCGGGTCGGGAGCTGCTTCCCGATGTCCGCGCGAGCGGCGCGGTCGGCCGAACTCGCCGCGGAACGGCCCATGCTCAGCCTGCCGGCCTCCGAGGCCGACGCTTTGGTGGCCGGTCCTTGGGCCGAGCGCGTCATGCTCGGCCTTTCAGTATCGGCATTGCGGGTTTGGGACTCGGCCATCGCCACGCTCGAGGCGGTGAGCGACAAAGCGACGGCGCCGGCGGCAACCATCGCAGCAGTGTGTCTTGCATCTTTCGTCGACATTCTTCTCTCCGAAGTTTGGATGAAACGATGCTCCTGCAGCCGATTAAACCCTCCGCTCCATGTCAATTGCAAGGCGGTTGCCGCCCGCGGACCCTGAATTTTCGGCCCATCTTCCGAGTTTTCTCGCTGAACGGTAGATGAACAGTGCCCTCAGCTTCGGTTCAGCGCGGATTTGCAAGAATGCCATCCTGTCGAGCGGGGGATCGCTTCCGCTCTTTCGAGATGAACCCCGCGCCTTGTGAGGAAGGCGCATCAGAGTTGGAGGATGATCCGATGTTGAAGACCGCTCTCATGACCGTCGCTGCCGTCGCTACGCTTTCCCTTGGCGCCGTGCAGGCCAATGCCCAGGCCCTTTCGGGCGATGCGCTTCGCGGCGCAGTCAGTGGCAAGACCGTTTTTCTGAACATTTCCGGCTTCGAGCTGCCGGTCCAGTATTCGCCGAGCGGCACGATGAAGGGCAGCATGGGCACCGTTGCGGCGGCGCTTGCTCGCGGCGATGGCTCCTCGGACCGCGGCAAGTGGTGGGTCGACGGCGATCAGCTGTGCCAGAAGTGGTACACGTGGATGGAAGGCCAGACCTATTGCTACAAGCTCAGCCGCAACGGCAGCAACGTCCGCTGGGTGCGGAACGACGGCCGCTCCGGCACCGCGCGGATCGGCGGCTAACCGGCCGCTTATCTTCTTACCCCCCGCCTGCAACCTGGCCGGAGACCGAAAGATCGGGCTCCGGCCCTTTTTTATCGGGCCGCTTGGGGATCGGGCGGAGCTAGCAAGCACGCCTCGGAAAGGGCCTTTGAGCCTATTCCTTCAGGGCCTTGCTCGGCATGGAAGGCAAATGCTCGATGGCGATACGCATCAGCTCGGGCAAGGAGTGTACGCCAAGTTTGGGCTTGAGTTGGCTACAGGTGTTGGCGATCGTCTTGTAGCTGACATGCAGGTCCGCGGCGATCTGAGCATAGGGCTTGCCCTCGGCCAGCAACGACAGGATCTGGAGCTCGCGTTCGGTGATGGACCGCAGTGGATTGCTGGTTCGCCCGCGCGCTTCCATGAAGGCGACTTCCGAAGCTAGCTCGTGGCTGAGATAGGGTATTCCGTCGCGGATATGCTCGAAGGCCTTTACGATCTCTTTGCCCGATGTGTCCTTCAGAATGTAGCCGTTGGCGCCGATTTTCAGCGCGCGGCTCACGATGAACGGATCGTTGTGCATGCTGAACACGAGGATCGGCGTGCGCGTGTCGTGCAGCCGCAGGCGGCGGATAAACGAGAGGCCGCCGAGCGCGCCGGTTCGCATGGCAAGATCGACGATGATCACGTCGGGTTTCTTGCTGCGATACAGGCGGAAGCCCTCGGCGAGGCTCTCCGTTTGTACGATGCGCTTGACGCCGGCGAATTTTAGAAGCTGCCGGCAGCCTTCAAGCACGATCGGGTGGTCGTCGATAACAAGCACTTCCATTTAAGATGCCTCGATTCTTTCTTCATATTTGGGCGCGCTGGCCGTGGTAACCGCGACGGCAGTGATCGGGATGATCACGCGCACGATCGCGCCTTGGCTTGGCGCGCTCTGAATGGCGCACGATCCGCCCAGGGCTTGGACGCGCTCGCGCATGGCCGTGAGCCCAAAGCCGAGTGGCGTGTTGGGCAAGATGCCTCGGCCGTCGTCTTGAATAAGCAATTGTAGCGTAGGCTTGGCCGCGTCACCGGTACGGGAGCCGCGCCTTTCGAAAAGATCAACCCGGACCGTATCCGCGTTGCCGTGGCGGATGGCGTTGGTGACACCCTCCTGGATGCAACGATAGACGGTCAGGTCGATAGCCTCGCCGTATTGGACGCCGCGCGTCTGAAGCGAAGGCGTGATATCGACTTCTGGATAGCGGCGCTGTAGCTCGCTCAGGAGGTCACGCGAAAGCTCCGACAGGGAAGCGCGGCCAATTGCGACAGGGCGGAGCTTCTTCAGCATGACCCGGTTCATCATCTTGAGGCGCTCCGTCACGCGCAGGATCTCGCCCACATGGCCGCGAATATCGGCGGTCCGGGGGTCGCGTCGGCGCTCGGTGAGCTTCTGCACAGACATGGCGTTGGCCATGATGCCGAACAGACAGGGACTGGCCTCGTCATGCAGCTCATTGGCGATCTCGCGCCGCTCGTCTTCTTGCACGGTGATGAGCTGGCCGTAGAGGCGCCCGTTCTCCGCCCTCGCGCGGCCGAGTGTCTCCGCTAAACGATTGAAGCAGGCAGTGATGGCGCCCAGTTCCTTGACGCGGGGCGGAGTGAGCCGCGCGGCGTAATCTCCATCCTCGAGGCGGCGGAGTCCGCGCGCGACATTCGCCATGGGATCGAGCATGCGCCCGAGCACGATGTAAAGCGTCGCCAGCGCCAGTAGATCGAGCGCGCCCAGCACGAGGACGAGCGACGAGACGTCGTACCAGACCTCGGCGATCTCATCGGCGGGCTCTCCGGCAATCACCACGGTGCCGAGATCCCAAATCTTGGGCTCATCGATCGCGGACTGCTCGACCATCACGACCGAGCCACCGCCAGGATCGGCCAGCACCACGCTCAAGGTGCGCGGTTCTACTTCGGGCTCCACGAGCGCTTCGAACCAGCCCGGCGCGCTTGGCGGTAGGCTCGCATCGCGCACGGCTCCCGGCGCGGGCGACAGCTGAACGAGCTGTCCATCGGCATCGGCCACCAAGATGCGGACGTGCCGTAGATTACCGATGCGTAGCCGGCTTGAGAGGTGATTGACTTTCTTGGAAAGGTCGACCGGCTGCCCGTCGGGCGAGAGGGACTGGATCGCCACCCGCGCGAAGTTCTTGGCGAGTTCGACGGATGCTTCCATCTCAACGCGCGTGGCGTGACGCGCGTTGACCACCCAGATCACCCCGGCGACAACCAGCGCGACAAGGTTGATGACGCCCACGGCGATCAGGAGCTGAGTGCGGATCGTTCTGTCGTACCAGATCTTGTTCAGCACGTTACTCATCCTCGGTTTCCTCAACTTCGCTTTTGATCCTTGGCCCGCGCATCATCCCCGATGCGCCCCGTTCCCCGGGTCAAGGAGGCTCGTACCCTTCAGCTGTTCAAGGGCCGCGTCGCGGCCGATACCTTGTTGACGCAGATTGAAATAGTGCTGGCACACCGCGCCGAAGCCTTGCTTGAGGCCGGTTTTCGCGGTCGCCTCCGACAGAAGGTCGATCAGCTCGGGTGCACTTTCCTCAATGCCACGCCCGGCCAGCATGTCTTCCAGTTGCACCGCGCGATTGGCGATCATGCGCGGCGGATCGCGGAACTGTTCGGCCGCCCGGTTGAGCTCGTCGCGCATCGCCTCGACCTCGGGCGACGTCTCCGGCAGATCGGCATCGGCCGCCCGGCTCGCCAGCCAGCGCTCGGGCGTGATGCCGTCATTCGAATCGAGCCATTTGATGCGCGGCAGCGCCGGGCTCTCCGCCTTCTGCGGCGCCGGCGTGGCCGTGACCTCTGGTTCTGCGGCGTCCTCGCAGCCGAGACCGAGCAGCGGCAGGAGCGCAATCAACCCGGCGCGGGCCATTGCGACGGGCCATTGAGGCGATCTCGTAGGGGGCATGTCCAAGTGACTTTGGTTCAACGCACAACGCACCAGCCCCAGACGCTTCGGCGCGCCGCGGCGGTGACGTCGCCATGATGTTTCGGCAAACATGATGCCACCAGGGTTCTTGCCAAGGGTGCCCAAACGTGTTGCCGCATCTTCCCGGGAAAGTGCCTCGTTGTGCTTGTTCGGACAGCGACTCCTCTGGTCATTGCCAGGCAGTTGTCGCGCCTGCGTCTCGGCACTCCTTCCACACCTTTAGGATGAGAATCGCCCTGCCTGTTTCGAGCAATGGTCCATCACTCTTTCTAGGTATCCAACCAAAGACGGCTCGTCGGGCGCAGCCCTATGGTGCAGCCACCGCAAAAGAGGTGTTCGGCTTGCGTAGCAAGGTGTTCGCTTCTTGCAATGCGGCCAGGTGTCAACATCTGGTCCCGCGGCTGCGTTGGGACGGGACGGCAGTAATCGCTGGAACGCCCCTCGCAAATTGTGAAGCGGAGGAAGACGGGTCCGTTCACCTTCGGGTGGCGGCCCTTTCACTCCGTACCATTGGGAGCGAAAACGCGAGGGTTCGCATATGAGGAGATCTCTCAGTATCAGTGGGTTTGCGTCGGCGTCTTGCGTCGCGCTGGCCCTCAGCGGCCTCTTTGGAGCCGCGGCCATCGCCAACGACAGATTGATTGAGTTGGCGAAGGACCCAGAGAACTACGCGATGCCCGGCCTTGACTACACGGCCGACAACTACAGCACGATGGATCAGATCAACACGGGGAACGTCAAAGACCTCCGTGTGGCTTGGTCGTTCTCTACGGGTCTGCTGAACGGTCACGAGGGTACCCCGCTCGTGATCGACGGCGTGATGTACATCAACAGTTCCTTCCCGAACAATGTATACGCGCTCGACCTGAACAACCCCGGCAAGATCAAGTGGCAGTACAAGCCGAAGCAGGACCCTGCGGCCCGCGCGGTGGCTTGCTGCGATCTCGTCAACCGTGGCCTGGCTTATTGGCCGAGCGACGATAGCAAGACGCCTGACCTCATCCTCTCCAACCAGCTCGACGGCCACGTGGTGGCGCTGAACGCCGAGACCGGTGAGGAGTATTGGAAGGTCGAGAACTCCGACATCAAGGTCGGTTCGACGCTCACCGTAGCGCCTTACGTTGTTAAGGATACGGTGCTGGTCGGCTCTTCCGGTGCGGAGCTCGGCGTGCGCGGTTACACCACGGCCTACAACGTCAAGACGGCCGAGCAGGTGTGGCGCAAATATGCGACTGGTCCCGACGACGAAGTCGGTATCGGCGACGACTTCAACGAGGCCAATCCCCAATACGGTCAGAAAGGCCTCGGCCTGGCGACCTGGGAGGGCGATGCCTGGAAGATCGGCGGCGGCACCAACTGGGGTTGGTACGCTTACGACCCGTCCCTCGACCTCGTCTACTACGGCTCGGGCAACCCCTCGCCGTGGAACGAGACCATGCGTCCTGGCGACAACAAGTGGACCATGACGATCATGGCCCGCAACGCCGACACCGGCAACTTGAAGTGGGGCTATCAGAAGACGCCGCACGACGAGTGGGATTATGCCGGCGTCAACGTGATGATGCTTTCCGACCAGAAGATCGATGGCAAGGACCTGAAGCTGGTCACCCATCCTGATCGTAACGGCATCATCTACACGCTGAACCGCGTGAACGGCGACCTGGTTCGTGCCGACTTCCTGGACGACACCGTCAATGTTTGGACGCATGTCGACATGAAGACCGGCATCCCTGTCCGCAATCCCGAGTACGGCACGCGGATGGACCATAAGGGCAAGGACATCTGCCCGTCGGCCATGGGCTATCATGATCAGGCCCATGACTCCTACGACCCGGAGCGGGGTCTCTTCTACCTCGCCATCAACCACATCTGCATGGACTGGGAGCCCTTCATGCTTCCCTATCGTGCCGGCCAGTTCTTCGTCGGTGCGACCCTGTCGATGTACCCGGGTCCGAAGGGTGACCGCGCCAACTACCTCGGCCTCGGCCAGGTCAAGGCGTACAGTGCCGTCACTGGCAAGTACAAGTGGTCCGTCATGGAGCGCTTCGCTGCTTGGGGTGGCACGATGGCGACCAAGGGCGGTCTGGTGTTCTACCCGACGCTCGATGGTTACTTCAAAGCCCGCAATGCCGACACCGGTGAGCTTCTGTGGAAGTTCAAGATGCCTTCGGGCGGTATCGGCTATCCGATGACCTATGAGCACAACGGCACGCAGTACATCGGCATCTACTATGGTGTCGGTGGCTGGCCGGGAGTTGGCCTGGTGTTCGACCTCCAGGATCCGACCGCCGGTCTGGGCGCCGTGGGTGCCTTCCGCAATCTGCAGAATTGGACGCAGATGGGCGGCGGCCTCCTCGTGTTCTCGCTCGACGGTAAGGGCCCGTATTCCGAGGATGTGAATCTCGACGAGTATTCGACCGAGATCACCACGGACGGGACCTAATCAGACGATCTGTCCTGCCAGGCCGCGGCTATCCGCGGTCTGGCGGGGCAGTTTTGCCTCCCCCCTGAAATCATCATGGGTGGCGGTGTCGTCCAGGTGTCGAGATGTCCAGGCCGGTCCCTTCCTCCAGAGCCATAGCTGCGCACCATGCGCATGCTGGAGGTCTAGGCAAGTGCCCGACACTCCCTGACCGATCCGTCTCCCGAACGTGAGAAGCACGCGTTGCAAGGAACACAAGTGATGGACACTAAGACCAATCTTTTCGGTAAGGCAGCACCAGTGGCGATGGCCGCGGCGGTAGCCTTCCTCATCTCCCCGGCGCTCGGCGCGAACGACGACAATGCGCCTTTGAGAGTCTGCGCCGGCGCGAAGGAAAACCCCTATTCGATGCGTAACGAAGAAGGCTTCGAGAACCGCATCGCCAAAGCGCTCGGTGAAGCCATGGGCCGCAAAGTCGAGTTCGTCTGGGAAGATAAGCCGGCGATCTATGTCGTGCGCGATCAGCTCGACAAGGACAATTGCGATGTGGTGATCGGCGTCGACACGGGCGATCCGCGCGTGCTTTCGACCACACCCTACTATCGGGCCGGATACGTCTTCGTCACGCGTTCGGATTCGCCTTTGGAGATCGAGGCCTTCGATAGCCCCGATCTCGCGAAGGCCGACAATGTCGGCTACGAGCCGGGTGGCCCGGCCGAAGTGATGATGGTGAAGGAGGGTCTGTTCAGCAAGAACTTCAACTACGTGAAGTCGCTGACGAACTTCAAGAGCTCGCGCAACCAGTATTTGCGGATCGATCCCGCGCTGATGGTGGGCAATGTCGCCGAGGGCAAGTCCGATGTGGCGATCGCTTTCGCGCCGTCGGTCGCGCGCTACGTCAAAGAATCCGACGGCAAACTCAAGATGACGTCGGTTCCCGACCAGAACTTCCGCGTCGATGGCGAGCCCGTGCTGTTCCACTTCGACCAGTCGATGGGCGTGCGCAAGGACGACGAGAAGCTGTTTGAGGAGATCGAAGCGGCGCTTGAAAAGGCCAAACCTCAGATTCACACCATCCTCAAGGAGGAAGGCATTCCGGTGGAGGAGCCGACCAAGCCGCCGAGCGCCGGCTAGAGCCGGCCGCCAGTCGATACCAGAAGACAATAGGAAGGAAACGAGCTGGAGATGAGGAAGTTTGTAAAGTTCGCCGTAGTCGTTGTGGCGTTCGCGTTTATTCCAATGCTTGCTGTGGCGCAGCAGATAACGCTTGTCCACACCATCACCGGAATGCCGCTCGACCTCAGTCTCTCGCCCAAGGAAGGCAGGGACACGCCGGCGGTGAAAGAGTTCTTGAAGACTGGGCACGATCCCTATGTCGGCGTTGAAAGCTGTCTGCACGAAGCGGAAGAGCTCTTTCTGACGGCGTGTTCCGGATGCCATGGCCACGTCGCTGAAGGAAAGCTGGGTCCCGGTCTCAACGACAACTATTGGACCTATCCGAAGAACATGACCGACAAGGGCCTGTTCGAGACAATCTATGGCGGCGCGAAAAGCATGATGGGACCGCAAGCGTCCGCCCGGACAATGGACGAGATCCTGCTGATCATCGCGTGGGTCCGTCATCTCTATAAGGGGCCGGTCGACGACGCCGAGTGGCTCTCCGAAGACCAAAAGGCGCATTTTGTTGCCTTCGACCCCGATAACCACCAGCCCGAGACCGAGGAGGTGGAATGCGAGATCCCCGCGCAATGACCGAACAAGAGAGCTTGAGAGGCGCGCTGTCTCAAGAGCATCGGTCAGGCGCGGAGACAAAGGCGGGAAACCCGCCAAAGAGTAGCTACTGAGCACGGAGGAACTGACCCATGACGAAGACGATCCGCATTACTGGCGCGGCGCTTGTTGGCGCCATTGCCCTGGCCTTCGCAGCCGGCGGTGCGCTGGCCTATGACGGCACCAAGTGCAAAGCCCCAGGCAATTGCTGGGAGCCGAAGCCTGGCTACCCCGAGAAGGTGAAAGGCTCGAAGTACGACCCGAAGCACGATCCGAAGGAGCTCGCGAAGCAGGGCAACTCCATCAAGGAGATGGAGGCGCGCAACGCCAAGCGCTCCGCGAACTTCAAGAAGACCGGCAAGTGGGTCTACGACGTTTCCAAGATTTAGCTCTGTCTGCTTCTCCCAGAGCTAGCTCCCGGAGCAGCAGGTCCATCACTGCTTCCCGGGGGAGGGGTGCGGCTTCGGCTGCACCCCCTTTGTCTTGGAACAGCCGGTCGTCGAGCCCGCGCGGAAATGCCGTCTCGCCGGCCGGTGTCATATAGGAGGGGCTTCGGCATGGCGCGCCGCGAGGCTACGCAGACGGAACCGGTCGTTCCGGCGAAGACGGTCGACCTCGCCCATTGGCGGGAACGGGCACATCGCTTCGAGAGCAGCTTGCGCGATGCGATTATCGGACAGGATCGCGTGCTCAAGCTTCTCACCATCGCGGTCTTTGCGCGTGGGCATGTGCTGCTTGAAGGCGATGTGGGCGTGGGCAAGACCACGCTGCTGCGGGCCGCGGCGCGGGCGCTTGGTGGCGCCTTCGAACGTGTCGAAGGCACGATCGACCTCATGCCCGCGGATCTCGTCTACTACACCTATCTCGGCGAGGACGGGCGTCCGCGCGTCGACCCCGGGCCGGCGTTGCGCCACGGCGAAGACCTCACTGTCTTCTTCTTCAATGAAATCAATCGCGCCCGGCCGCAGGTCCATTCGCTGCTGCTCCGGCTGATGGCAGAGCGCAGCCTGACCGCGTTCAACCGGGAACATGCATTTCCCTATCTGCTCGTGTTTGCCGACCGGAACCGCATCGAGCGGGAGGAGACGTTCGAGTTGCCGGCTGCCGCGCGCGACCGGTTCTTCATGGAGATCACCATGGAGACGCCGAAAGACCGGGACATCCGCCGGGCACTCGCCTTCGATCCGCGCTTCTATGACGCCGATGCTCTGGTGCGGACTGTGCCGGAAGACGTGCTCGACTATCGCGTCTTGAGCGACGTGGCGCGAGCCATCCAGGCCGAAATCCACGCGAGCGAGGCGCTGGAGCGCTATACGCTCGATCTGTGGAATGCCGTGCGTGACCCGGTCTCCGTAGGTATCGACATCGACGGCGTGGACATGTCCCGGCTCGTGCAAGGGGGGGCCTCGCCTCGCGGCATGGCCTATCTCGTGCGCGCGGGCCGTGTGGCGGCCTGGCTCGACGGACGCGACATGGTGGTGCCGGAAGATCTGCGCACGGTGTTCACCGAAGTGATGTCGCACCGGGTCTTTCTCGACCCGATCTACGAGCTTCGCCGCGATGCCCTGGTCCAGGCGCTGTTCGGCCAAGTGTTTGCCACGGTACCGGCACCATGAGTGATGCCGCGCCAGGCCAAGGCGTGCCCCAAGTCGATGTGCCATACCGGCTCGACTGGCGCGCGGCCGGCGTGCGGATCGGCGCTCATCGCGGCAAGGTGGAGGGCGCCGGGGGACTTTTCCGTGACCACGATCTTCTCGTGCGTTCGCCCGATCCGCGCCGTATCGATCTGCGCATGTCGCTGCGCGATCCCTTCGGGAGCCTCTACGTAAAGCGCTTTGAACAAAAAACTTCGGTCACCGTCTATGCGTTGGTCGATGTCTCGGCCTCCATGGGCTTCGCCGGGAGCGTGGACAAGATGGGGGTCGTCGCCGATCTCTGCGGCGCTCTTGCCGCATCGGCACGGCGCATCGGCGATGCCTTTGGCTTGATCGGGTGCGACGAGACCATTGTTCCAGAGTTTCTTTTACCCGCAACGCGCTCGCGTGGCACCGAGGCGGACATGGTGGCCAATCTGCGCGCTTTCGTGCCCAAAGGCCACGGCGCCGAGGGACTGCTCGAAGGGGCGTCGTATCTCGCGGGCCGGCGCAAGCTCGTCTTCGTCGTCTCCGACTTCTACCTGCCGCTAGATCTGATTGAAGCGGTGTTCGAGGCGCTGTCGCAACACGATGTTATTCCGATCGTATTGCGCGATCCACGAGAGACGCGGGATCTGCCGCGCTACGGTCTGGTGTCGCTTGCCGACCTCGAAACCGGGCGCAGACGGCTCTATGCCATGCGACCTTCTCTACGCGCGGCGCTCATGCGTGAGGAGGCGGAGGCGGCAAAGGCCTTGCGTGCGCTCGCTATGCGCTATGGGCGTCCGCCCTTCCAGGTCGTGGGGCGGATCGACTGGGACAGGTTCGGAGCCTATCTCATGGGTGACGCCGCGTGATCCGGTTGCTGACCGCGCTGATCTTCATTGTGACCCCGCTCGCGGCGCAGGAAGCGCCTTCGCCTATTCTTTCGGTCGGTACGATCGACCCGCGCGGTTTCGGCTATTTCGTTGGCGATCTGCTCACTCGAGAAATTGTGGTGACGGTAGCCGAGCCCTATCGGCTCGAGGCTGCCTCCCGGCCCGCGCCGCGGCGGCTCTCCTATTGGCTCGATCTGAAATCGGTCGAGGTCGACGAACGCGAGGAGAGTGGGCGGACGCATTACCGCCTCAAGCTTGTCTATCAGACCCTTTACGTGCCGTTGTCGCCGGAACCGCGAAGCCTCCCGCCGCTCGCGCTGCGTTTCACCGACGGCGAAGAAATCGCGGTGGCCAAGGTGCCGCCGTTCAACTTCGTCATGTCTCCGCTGCGCGAGGTGATCCCCGAGCAGCCCGAGGAGGGGCCGGTAGGCTATCTGAGACCGGACGCCGTACCGCGTGCAGTTTCCAGCCGACAAGCCCGCATCGCGTTCGGCGCGGGGCTCGTCACCATGTTGGTGGCGCTTGCGCTCCTTGCCCATCACCAAGCTTGGTGGCCGTTCCGCAAACGCCCGGCGCGTCCCTTCACGCAAGCGTCACGCGTCCTGCGGCGCTTGTCCCGGAATCCGGACGCCGACGCTTATCGCACTGGCCTGCTCGATCTTCATCGCGCCTTCGATGTCTCGGCCGGGCACCGGCTATTCTCCGAGGATATCTCCGGCTTTCTGGCAGGCCACCGCGAGTTCCGTCCGTACGAAGCAGAGATCAGCAGGTTCTTCGCGACGTCGCGCCGCGCGTTCTTCGGTAACGACGTGACGGGTGCGGCCGAGACCATGCCGCTTCCCGCCGTCGCCGCGCTCAGCGCCGAACTCGGCGCCGCCGAACGGAGGGCCGCGTGAACCTCGCCGTCAGTCATCCCTTTGTGTTGCTCCTTCTGGCGCTCGCGGTGCTGCCGCTTCTAGCAACGGCGCAAGACACCGAAGACTATCCGTCGTTGCATGCGGCGAAGTCCGACCCGTTATCCGTAGCGATCGACCTTGCGCTGAGACTTATGGGCGCCATCGCTATCGCGGCGCTCGTACTTGGGCTCGCCGGACTCCATCGTCTCGGGCAGAGCATTGAGCGCCTGGGCGAGGGCGCCAATATCGTGCTCCTCTTCGACCGCTCGGCGAGTATGAACGATACCTTCGCGGGGCAGGCTCCCACCCAAAGCGGCGAGGAATCGAAATCGGCGGCGGCGCGGCGCTTCCTCAAACAGTTCGTCACCAGCCGGGAGCACGACCGGTTCGGCATCGCCGCCTTTTCCACCTCGCCTATGTATGTGATGCCGCTCTCCGACCATAAGGAGGCGACGCTCGGCGCCATCGACGCCATCGAGCAGCCGGGGCTGGCGCTGACCAATGTGGGCAAGGGGCTCGCCATGGCCCTTTCCATGCACGACGCCGATATCCTGTCGACGCAAGGCACGGACGGCGGAATCGCCAGCCGCGCCATCGTGCTGGTCTCCGACGGTGCCGCGGTCATCAATCGCAAGGTCCAACAGAAACTGGAGGCCGCTTTCCTGAAGCGTCCGGTCAATCTCTATTGGATCTTCCTGCGCACGGAGAACTCGCGCGGCATCTTCGACAAGCCCGGGCCGGACGACACCGATACACCCTTCGCCATGCCGGAGCGTCACCTCCATCTCTTCTTCGAGAACCTCAAGATTCCTTACACCGCCTTCGAGGTGGAGAATCCGGCAGCCGTCGGCGAGGCGGTGGCGGCGATCGACAAGCTCGAGCGGCGGCCCATGCGCTACGAGGAGCGCATACCGCAGAAGGACTTGTCGGGCGTGGCCTATGCCGTTGCGGGACTGAGCCTGCTGCTCCTGGTGATCGCCAAGCTGGCCGAGGTCAAAGTCTCCAGGCCTGGCGTCTCGCGGCGTCTGGGGATCGGTCTTGCCTTGTTTCTGACTTTGGCGCCTGGCGCGGCCCATGAAGTGTCGGCCGCGGAGATAAGCCGCGAGCAACTCCTGGTTATCTTGGAGGCCTCTGGCGAGGATCGCCCCGACCTGTCGCGCCGCGACCTGACCGGGCTCGACCTGTCGGGCATCGACTTCAAGAAAGCGGACCTGTTCGCGGCGAATCTCAGCGGGTCGGCCGTGCAGGGTGCGAACTTTGCTGGTGCCAATCTCAATCGCATGGTCGCCAACGAGGCAGACTTCGCCGATGCGGACTTCACCGGCGCGGATATGTTTGCCGTGGTGATGAACGGCGCAGATCTGACCGGCGCCGATCTTTCCAACGCCCGTATCATCGGGGAGTTGCGCAAGGCGCGCATGGACGGCGCCAAGCTCGTGAATGCGGATCTCGGCGCGGACCCGGCAAATCAAGGCATGGTGCCGGTGCGGGTCGACATGTCGGGCGTGACCCTCGATGGTGCCGATCTCACCGGTGCCAACATGGTCCATACCGTGCTCGCCTTTGCCAGCCTGCGGGACGCTACGCTGGTCAAGGCACGTTTCAACTGGGCGAAAATGTCCGGCGCCAATCTGGGTGGCGCCGACGTCACGGGGGCCGACTTTTCGAACGCTGATCTCGATGGTGCGACGCTTTCCGGCCTCAAAGGTGCGGACAGCGCAACCGGTCTGGAGGGCGAATGATGCGCCGCGCATACGGCAAGGCACAGAGGCCGAGCTTCGGGCGCCGCGCGTTGGGCACGCTCTACGCCGCACGGGTTGTGTTTCTATGGCTTCTCGTCGCTGCCGGCCTTGCGGTTATGATCGCCGCAGGCTGGCACTGGTATGGGGCGTGGCGCGACAATGCGACGATCAAAGCGCTCGCCGCCGGAGAAGATGTGCAGATCGATCCCGAGCGCGCGGCGCCCGCTGTCCTGTTCGCGCGGGCCTACTATCTCCTGAGGCGCGACCGGGTCGACGAAGCGCAAGTTCTGCTGGATCAGGCAAACTTTCGTGCCGACGCGCGGACTCGCGTTCTGATGCTCTATGACGCCGGAAATACGCGGCTTCGCGCGAGTTTCGCTGCGATCGAGCGTGGAAAGTTCGACAGAGCGACGTCGCTCGTGAACCTCGCCAAGGAGGATTACAACCAGGCTCTGCGTCTCGATCCGCAAGCCTGGGACGTCAAGTACAATCTCGACGTGGCGGCGCGGCTCGTGCGCGACCTGCCGCAGATCGAGCCGAGCGAAGAGCCGCTGCAACAAGAGCCGCGCAAGGATCTGTGGAGCGATCTGCCCGGGATCCCGAGGGGGGCGCCATGATCCGCCCCGCCTTTCATGAACTACGCTTCTGGCTGCTTGCCACAGCACTCCTGCTCGTCGTTGCGGGGCTGGTCCTGCCGCGCGTCAAGCTCACGCGCGATGCCTACGACACCATGGCGTTCGTCGACATCACCTCGAGCATGAACACGCGTGACGTCTCGCTCGACGGACAGCCGGCAAGCCGTCTCGATCTCACCAAGGATCGCTTGAAGCGCTTCGTGGCGGGTCTTCCCTGCCAGTCGAAGTTTGGGCTTGGCCTATTTACCGCGCGACGTGTGTTCGTGTTGTTCGAGCCGGTGGAGGTTTGCGAGAACTTCTCCAGCATCGACGCCGCGATCAGCGGGTTGGATTGGCGCATGGCCTGGGAAGGTGACAGCTTCATAACCGGCGGCGTGCACAACGCGATCCCGGTGGCGGAGGGCCTCGATAGCGATCTTCTGTTCTTCACCGATGGACATGAGGCGCCGCCGCTTCCCTGGACCGGCATGCCAGACTTCGAGGGAGAACCGGGTAAGGTCCCCGGCCTACTCGTCGGCGTCGGGGGTAACGCATTGGTTCCCTTGAAGAAATACGACGATGCGGGGCGTGAGATCGGAGATCGTGGGGCCGACGATGTGCTCCAGGAGAACCGCTCCGGCCAGCCGCCGCCCGACGCGTCCTCGCGCCCGGGCTGGCATCCGAAATGGGCGCCGTTCGGCGACATGCGTATCAATAACAATGAGCACATGACGTCGTTGAAAGAGGATCATTTGAAGGCGCTGGCGAGCCAGACGGGCCTTGTCTACGCGCGTCTCAATGGTGCCGGTGCGCTGCTCCGCGCCTTCGAGGCGGTGGCCCGCCCACGCTCCGTCGTGGTTGCTACGGATATCAGGCCATACCCAGCGGCCCTGGCGCTGCTGCTTCTCGTCATCCTTTACGGCTTCTTGCCGCTGAGCGAGCGCGTGGCAGGCCGTTCAGCACCGTCCAGAACCGAATTGAAAGGGGCGCATCCATGAGTCTGTTTCGTGTCATCGCGTGTCACGTTGTCCTTGTGCTGTTGGGGGCTGCGTCGGCCGCCGCGCATGGTCCGACCCCGCAAAAGGTGGAGGAGAGCATCGCCATCGCCGCGCCGCCGGACGTGGTGTGGGCGGCGGTCAAGAATTTCGACGGGCTCGTGGCGTGGAATCCGCTGGTCGAGTCCAGCAAGGGAAAGGGCGGCAACGTTGCAGGCGGCGAACGCATCGTGGTGCTGAAGTCGGGTGGTAAGCTCACCGACAGTCTCGATGAATATCTCGAAGACGAGATGTCCTACTCGTATCGTCTTGCCACGCCGGACATCGAGGCGTTTCCCGTCAGTTTCTATTCCTCGACTCTCGCGGTCCGTCCCGGTGCCGACGGAGGCAGCGAAGTGACCTGGGACGCACGGCTCTATCGCGCCGACACCGGAAACTTTCCGTCCGAGACTCAGAACGATCAGGCGGCGATCGACGCCGTGGCGCAGTTCTTTCAGGAAGGCCTAAAAACCCTGAAGGAGCAGGTCGAAGCGCAATAGAGGAGGACGCCATGCTCGCGACGCTCAAGAGGCTGGCGGCGGCGGTTGCGCCGCTGGTCCTGGCGTCTGCGATTGCCGCCTCAGCGCAGGCCGCGGCGCCGCTCCTCTATGTCACCAATCAAAGCGACGGCAGCGTACTGGTAATCGACACGGCGACCGATACCAAGGTGGCGACGCTGCAAGTGCCAGCGGGACCGGCCATGATCACCGCCTCACCCGGCGGCCGGCGCCTCTACATCACACATCCGGAAACGGGCCAAATCTCGATTCTCGACGGGCAGGCCATCGGGCGGCCAAAAGTGCTCAATGTCTCCGGGAAGCCGTTCGGCATTGCGGCCACGGGCGACGGCAGGCTCTTCGTGAGCGATTGGGACCGAGATCTCCTTGTGGTCCTCGACGGTGAGACCGGCGAGAAATTCGCCGAGATCAAGGTCGGCCGGGCGCCGGCGCAGGTGGCCGTCGCGCCGCATGCCAAGCGGGTCTTTATCGCCAACCGCGAGGACAACAGCATCAGCGTGGTGGATACGGACCGGCTGATCGTGATCGCCACGGTGAAGGTCGGCCACGCCCCGTTCGCGCTTGCCGTGTCGCCGGCGGGAGACCGGGTTTATGTCGCCAACGTTCAGAGCGGCGATGTTTCGGTGCTGGACGCGAACAGCCTGGCGCACCAAGGCACGGTGCGCGTCGGTGCCATGCCTTATGGCGTGGCGGTCTCGCCTGGTGGAGACCGGGTGCTCGTCGCCAACCAGCAGTCGGGTACGGTGAACGTGGTGGATGCCGCGTCTCTGGTGCCGACCTATCGCGCCAAGGTCGGGCGCTACCCTGAAAGCATCGCCATGCTGCCTGACGGGAGCAAAGCCTATGTGGTCAATTGGATGTCCGGCGATATCTCCGTGCTCGACGGCGAGACCGGGCGCGAGTTGAAGCGGCTGGAAGCCGGCGACGGCGCGCGCGGTCTTGTAGTCGTGCCGTCCGGCTAGCCAGGCTCGCGATGAAGGGACCTATCTCAGGTTTCACCCGGGCTTGCGCACTCGCGGTTCTTGCGTCCTCGCTCGGCTGCTCGGACGCATGGGCGCTTCCCGATGCAACGGCGGACGGCGCCGACCGCTTTCCCTTCGTCGTGGCGATTAGGGCCCAGGGGCGCCTGATCTGCTCGGGCACGCTGCTCTATCCCCGCATCGTGGTGACTGCGGCGCATTGCCTGCAGCAGGTCGCCTCCTGGCGCGGCATGCGCATCTATGTGGAGGACTATTTGCCGCCCGAGACTCTTTCGATCGGCGTGGTCAAGGGCGGTAGAACCAAGTCCTACGCCGTGGCCGAGACCGAAATCTCGCCGCGCTGGCTCCATTCTGAGGCCGGGCAGGGGTCGGGTATGCGCCTGCCTCACGATCTCGCGCTGCTTGTTACGGAAGAGCCCATCGATGTTGGCATGCCGCTCGCCGGATGGAACCGCACTAGTCCGCTGACGCCGAGCTCGCCCTCGGGTGCAGCGCGCCATCGCGGCGTGCTGGTGGCATTCGGCGGCGCGCATTGCCTCTCCTCGGGCGAGTGTCCCGATGCCGGCGTGCGCCGCTATCTCGCCGTGGCCATGAAAGACGGCGCCGCTTGCTTCAAGAGCCGGCGCGACCGCGATGCGGGCTTACGCTTCTCGGTCTGGTGCATCGATTCCAGCGTACTGCCCGGTGACAGCGGTGGCGCGCTCCTTGTCGAGGCGCCGGACGGCACGCTGCACTACGCGGGCGTGATCTCGGCCGGGAGCGGCCTGCCGCCCTCGCTTGCCTCGGTGGCTACCTGGCGCCAGAGTGCTGCGGCGTCCCTCGGGCTCAATCTCGACTTCATCCGGAGGAAGGCACGCGCGCTGGGCTACGAACCGGTCAGTTCGGATCCATGACCGGCGCAAGCTTGTCCTTCATCTCGACGACGAGGGCGTAATTTTCTTTCGACGGCTCGAGGCGTTGAAGCGTTTCGCCGATCTTGCGGTAGAGCGCGACGGTTTGCTCCCGCTGTTCCGGCGTGAGGTTTGGATCCTGCTCGGCCGAAGCCACGTTCATGCGCACAGCCTCTTCCACGGAGCCCGGCTTCTTGCCTTGCGCGGCGTAGACGTAGCTCATGACGACGGAGTTGGCCACGTCCGTCCACTCTTGGAGATCCTTGAAGCCGTGCTTCTTAGCGACCGCCTCAAGCGCGGCGCGCTTATCCGCCGGCATGGCGTCGAGGTCCGACGTTTGGCCGCCCTCCGAAGGCTCGTCCGATAGTTCGGTGCCGGGAAAATCCGCACCCGTCTTTCGCATGTCCGGGAAGGAGGCAATGAGCCTGTCGATCTTCTCCTTGGTGAGCGGAACTTGGCGGCTGGACGCCGTCATTTCCTCGATCTGGGCGGGATCGAATCCGCCGGGAGCAAGACCTTGGGCGCGTAGGCCCGGACAGACAGCAAAGGTCAGCAGAAGCACAAAGGCCGATAGGGCAGGGACATTCGGAAAGCGACGCGGCATGGTAGCACTCATGAAAACAGGGTGGAGGGCCTCCACCTCTACACGAGGCCCTGGCAGCCGCGCGATGCCAGGCTTGCTCGTTTTTCACTAGGAAAAGTCCAGCCGCAGGTCAGGCTTTGTGGCGCTCCGGCGTGCATAGAGCCTCGCTGAGCCGTTCGAGGTGTGCCTCGATATTCGCAAGACGCGTCTCGATTCCGGGCGAGAGCACGGGGCTCGGCGTTGAGACGATCCCGGGCGCGTTCTCGATCTCGCCCTTCTCGAACTTTTCTTGCTCGGCCTGAAGGGTCTGGATCACGATGCCGATCATCATGTTGAGAAAGACGAAGGCGACGAGGAAGATGAAGCTCAGATAGAAGATCCAGCTGAGGGGATAGACCGCCATCGTTTCGTACATGACGTCCGTCCAGTCCTCGAATGTCACCACGCGGAACAGCGTGAGCATGGAGATCGAGATATTTTCCCACAGCGTCGGATTGATCTCCTCGAAGAAGATGCTGCCCACCGCCCCGTAGATGTAGAAGATGATGAACATCAGCAGCGACACATAGCCCATGCGGGGGATGGCCTGGAGAAGGGCATTCAGCAGGACGCGCAACTCCGGGATGATCGAGACCAGCCGCAGCACGCGGAAGATGCGCAGAAGCCGGCCCAAGAGCGCCATATCGCTCTGGTCGATCGGAATCAGGCTCGCCGTGACGATCAAAAAGTCGAAGACGTTCCAGCCATTGCTGAAGAAGCGCCGCAGGCTGTGCTCCGCCGCGATGCGCACGAGGATCTCGACGAGAAAGAACACGGTGACCGCGTAGTCGAGCATGAGCAGCGCGCTGGTCAGGCGTGGCCCCAATGGGTAAGTACCCATCCCGACCTTCAGGGCCGAAATTATGATCACGGCGATGACGAAGGTCTCGAAGAACTTGTTGCTTCGAATGTCGATGAAGGTTTGCTTTAAGTTGGAAACTCGGCTCATGGGATTTTTGTCGCGTTCTTCCTGTTGCAGTCCTAGTGATCACCTATGGCGGGAGCCAGGCGGTCGGGATGGTAGCGAGAATTGTGGTTGAAAGCCGTATGGCATGGGGCCGCTGGGCAGTTCCAGATGCTTACGGGGCCTGCGTCTTCTCACGGTCTTCTGACAAATCTGCGACGGCGACCGCCCCGTCGGTCACGTAGTGATTTACCGAGCCAGCGCCGAGGCGGTCTCCCGCCTCATACATGTCCACGACGCCGATGACGCCGCTGTCCTTAAGTGCGGTCATGACGTAGTTCCGCTCGGCATTGGTGTCCGAATCCGTGGCGTGGGTCATTTGGAAGGTGAGCCGCGTCAGCGATAGCCCGGTATCCTTTGTGCCGGCGCCGACCCAGAGCGCACGCGCATTCTCTTCCGGCCGGTCCGTGTTGAGCCAGAAGTGATCGTCGACCTTTTCGGTGTCGGCGAGGGGCTTGGCCCAGAAGCGTACGTGATGCCGCTTGCGCGGACTGTCGCCGATGGCTTTTTGAAAGCCGATGTCCTGGCCTCGACCAAACAGAAAGAGCGTGGAGAACGGTGCTGTCGGATAAGGCTGGTTCAAAACGAACGTCTTCGCCATGCGCCAGGCGCTCGAAAGGCTCAAAGGGTCGGCTTCCTGCCAACCCGCCTTGGCGAAGCCCTCGCGAAGCGCGTCCAATGTGCCGATCAGGGCGAGATTGACGGGATCGCCCGGCAGTCCGTCGCCGGTGATGGTGTAGCGGGGCACGTGCCGGTGCTGAAGCACCTTGAGCCCCATGCGCACTGTGTAGGGAAGGATCACATAGGCCGCGAGAGCGTAAGTCACGCTGAGCGCAAGGATAGACGGCAGCTCGTGATCGACCCAGTCGAAGACGTCGACGATCAGCCAAACGCTGAGCACGCCAAGCCCGAAGATTGCCAGGCGCTGGAGGGTGCGGATCAGGAATCTCACGGGCGCAATCGATCAGGTGTTGGCTGTGCGGTCTAGTCGAATTGGTGATCTCGGCAGGGTTTGAGCCACCAATTACACCGAAGGCCCTCCTGGCGAAATCACCTTCACGTAAATGACCTTGCCGTCGCCAGGGCCATAGAAATCCGGCAGGCGTGCCTGCTCGGTGAAGCCCATACGCTGATAGAAGCCGCGCGTCGGCGCGTAGCGGTCCGAGGACGAGGTATCGGCATAGATCTGCTTGGCGCCCGCCCGGCGCATGGCCGCTTCCGCCCGCGCGTAGACCTGTGCGCCGAGCCCTTTGCCTTGCTCCTCTGGCGCGACCGCGATCCAGTAGAGATCGAAGGAACCGTCCGTGCCGTCAATCGGCCCATAGCAGGCATAAGCCACGAGCAACGGGCCACGCTCGGCCAGCACGAAGTGATAACCGGAACGGATGCCCTTAGTGAGCCGCTCAGTTACGAGTTCGCCGGCGATGTCGACCTCGGCGGCGCTGAAGAAGCCGGTGCTGGTGACCAGCGAACGCACACGTCCCACGTCGTGAGCCATCACGGCGCTGCGCCATTCGAGCGCCTCGCGCGGGCGTTTGGCGGCGAGATCCGGGGGCGCGGCGTCGCGCGCGGCGGAATGGCCTGCGGCAAGCCCAACGAAGAAGTTCCGCGTGTTGGTGCCGAGCGTACGGACGCGGTAACCGCCCTCCTGCACCACCAGCGTCGGATAGTTCTGCTCGCCGATCATGCGGCCAAGGAGCTGGAAATCCTTCGCGCCGTTGGACCAAGTTCCCGTCGGATCGCCGCGCGCGGTATCGAGACCGAGCGAGACCACCAGAAAGGCCGGGCCGAAGCGCTTCACCCGGCGCAAAGCTTCCGCCACGGCATTGCGATGCTGCTCCGGCGTGATGTGCTCCGGCAACGGGATGTTGAAATTGTAACCGGCGCCTGGGCCGATCCCCGTCTCGTCCCGGAAACCGGCGAAATAGGGATAGGCGAAGCTCGGATGGCCATGCACCGAAACGGTGAGCACGTCCGCGCGGTCGTAGAAGATTTCCTGCTGGCCGTTGCCGTGGTGATAGTCGATGTCGAGGATGGCGACCTTGCCGTAACGCGCCAAAAGATTCGCCGCGACAGCCGCATTATTGAAATAGCAGAAGCCGCCGAAGGCATGGGTCTCGGCGTGATGGCCCGGCGGCCGCACCAGCGCATAGGCAAGTCCAGCCCCCTCCAGAATCTTCTCGGCGGCGGTCAGCGAGCAATCTACGGCCGAGCGGGCGGCGAGATAGGCGCTCTCGTTCAGCGGCGTGAAGGTGTCGATGCAGTAATAGCCGGCGAGCACCGTCTCGTCTTTCGGCGGCCGCGCCGCATTCCGCACCGGAAACACGTAAGGATAGATCGACTTCTTGGACCCGGCGATGAGGCACGCCTTGCGGATATAGTCGACAAGCCGCCCGTCATGTACGGCGCGGATATGCCGGTCGGAGAAGCGCTTGGTCGGCAGGCGCTCAAAGAGACCCGACGGTTCGAGCTCGGCCATGATCGAGCGGATGCGCACCGGCGCCTCCACGTAGCCGCGGTCTTGCACATGGTGGAGCGTGTGCGCGTCGTTGAGCACGAGCGCAATGCGCGGCGCGCCGGGCTGCCGCACCTCACCCTTCGGCGCGCGCCGTGACTTGACGTAGCGCGGCGCGCGCAGGACCACCGGATCGTCCTTGAACGAGTCGACAACTTTCTGCACGTAGCTTGCAGGCAATTCGCCGTATTTCCGCTCGAGGATGGCGCGGACCACCTTCCTCGCTTTGTCGCGGCTCGGCAGATCGTTCGAACCGAGCCGGTCGAGCACGAGGTAAGGCGGGTCGGTGGAACCCGGCGTCACCGGCGTCTCATAGGCGGTGTTGACGATCGGCAAAGCGCCGTAGCGCTCGTAGAATTTGAGCCGGTTGGCGTTGTCCGCCCGGATATCGGGATTGGGACTGAGCGCCGGATCGTCAGGCAGGCACTCGAAATATAGCTGCGTGCCGAGCGCGCGCGCCTCCTCGCGGACCCGCTCGTAGAGCGCCGCGCCGATGCCGCCTCCCATACGTCCCTTGGCCGTGGAAATAATCTCCAGATAGGAGAAGGCGATATCCGGGAAATAGAGCAGCAGCGCCACGCCGAGTGTTTGGTCGCGGCCGTTCTCCGCCACGAACAGGCGCGAGACGAAGCGGTGCTTGAGCGGATTCGACAACTGGTCGGGCAGCTTGGCGATGTCCGCCTCCGGCATGCCGGAGAACTGCTCGCGCATGATCTTCTGCGCCGCCTCGATGGCCGAACGGTTCGCCGCGGCGGTGGCGTCGGCGACTTTGCGGATACGGAGCATCTCAGTTGCGGTCTGCGTTAGACGGTGACGGACAGCGCTCCACGCGAGGCCTCCACGATCCGGCCGATCATGTCTTCATAGGCGAGGCCCCCTTCGCCGGCCGCCGCCGCAAAGCCCGCATCGGGGCTGAGGCAAGGGTTGACGTTGACCTCGAGAATATAGGGCCTGCCTTCGGCGTCGACGCGAAAGTCGATTCGGGCATAGGAACTGAGACCGAACAAGATCCAGGAGGCCTGTGCCAGGAGCGTCAGCCTGCCCGCCAAGGCGGGTGCGGTCTCCTCCAGGCCGAAGCGGCGCGGCGTACCGGCATAGACATCGCTGTCCGGCGCCCACTTGGCATCGTAGTCGACGATCCGCGGGCGGCCGTCCTTCCAGTCCTCAAAGGTGATCTCGGCGATCGGCAGCACGTCGACGCCGCTGGCTCCGCCCAGCATCGCGACGTTGAACTCGCGGCCATCGATGAAGCTTTCCGCAAAATGCTCCGTCGTCCAACGCTCATTGCGCTCGGCAATCACTTGCGGGGCTTTGGCGCCGGGAACAACGGAGGATTCTTCCAAGCCCAACGAGCCGTGCTCCCAGACCGGCTTGACGATGACGCGTGGCTGCTGGGCGAGTCCGGTCCCGTCTTCAGACCAGTCGGGGGTCGGCAGACCGGTCTCGGCAAGCCTCAGCTTGGTTTCGATCTTCGACAGCGTGTCGCGCCAAGCGCTGGATTGGCAGCCCGTATAGGGAATACCCAAGGCATCGAGGCGCTCCGGCACCATGGGGGCGAGCTTGCCGTCGCCGTCGACCGCATCAACGAGGTTGAACACGAGGAGGGGACTGGAGGCGGACAGCGCTTCGACTTCGGCAAAATCGGAAGCAAGTCCGATGATCTCCGTTCTGTAGCCGAGCTCCTTGAGCGCCGCCGCGACGGCGTCTGCCGCCACCAGAGTATCGATCTCATCGGGACGGCTCGTGGTCGCCGCGTGCAGGACGGGGATGAACCCTGGTGTCCCGGGTGCCATCACGCGGTGCGCCGCAAGCGCTCCCTGTCCGGGCGGCTGAGCCCATATCGCGCCAGACCGGCATCGAGGATCATGCCAATCAGTTCCACAAAGGCGATGCCGTTCTGGGCGGCGAGGATCGGCAGATCCGAATGCCCCGGGTGGAGACCGGCGATCGGGTTTGCCTCGAGGAAATAGGGCTCGCCCTCGCTGTCGGATCGGAAGTCGATGCGGGCGGCATCGCGGCATTGCAGCGCCTGATAGGCGGCAAGCGCCCGCGACCCGGCGAGGCGCGCCTCGGCGTCGTCGGCCCGGGCATAGGTCACCAGGTCCTCGCACAGTTCCTTGTTGTGCAGGGAGTAGACGTTGGCCTCGGCATCGGCCTTGAGCAGGATCTCGCACACCCCGAGCACGCGGGCGTCGGCGCCATTGCCGACGAGCCCGACGGTGAACTCGCGGCCCTCCAGATAGCGTTCGACCAGGGCCGGTTGACGGTAGCGTTCGATCACGCGCGTGACCGCGGCTTGAAGCTCTTGCGCATTGTGCACCAGGGAGGCGGCTTCGCAGCCTTTGCCGGTGCCTTCGGCGAGCGGCTTGACGAAGGCGGGAAACGCATCCCAGCCGGCGAGCTCGGCCGCGCTCTGCTCGGCCACGGCGAAGGCCGGCGTCGGAACGCCCGCATCGCGCACCAAGCGCTTGGCGACCGCCTTGTCGAGGGACGCGGCCAGCGTCAGCGGGTCGGAGAACAGATAGGGCTGGTCGAACAGCTCGCACAGCGCCGGCACCTGGGCCTCGCGGGCGCGGCCTTTCACGCCCTCGGCGATGGAGAAGACGAGATCGTAACGCTCGCCGGCCACGAACCGCGCGGCCAGCTTCTGGCCCCGGCCGACCCGGATCGTCTCACAGCCGAGCGTTTCCAGCGCACGAGCCAAATGGTCGATTGTCTCGACCGAATCGAACTCCGCCACCTCGTCCTCGGAGAAGCCGAGGGCGCGATAGTCGTCGCGGAGATCGTAGACCAGAGCGACGCGCATCAGCCGTCTCCTTGGCCGAGCGGGCGGTCGCCGCCGACGGTCCCTTGCGGGTCGTTGTAGCGGTAGGTGTTCCCCTCGAAGTTCCGGAGGACGAGGTCTTCACCCTCGCGTCCGACCACATAGTCCGGGAGCAGAGGGATCTTGCCGCCGCCGCCCGGCGCGTCGATCACATAAGTCGGCACGGCATAGCCCGTCGTATGGCCGCGCAGGCCCTGCATGATCTCGAGGCCCTTGTCGATGCTCGTGCGGAAATGCGACGAGCCGGTGATCGGGTCGCACTGATAGAGGTAGTAGGGCCGCACCCGGCGCATCAGAAGCCCGTGATAGAGCGTCTTCAACGTCTCCACCGAGTCGTTGATGTCCTTGAGCAGCACGGTTTGACTGCCGAGCGGGATACCCGCATCGGCGAGCCGCGTTACGGCTTCCGTCACCTCCGGCGAAAGCTCGGCCGGGTGGGTGAAGTGGATGCTCATCCACAAGGGGTGATGCTTCTTGAGCACCCGGATCAGCGAGCGGGTGACGCGCATGGGCAGTACCGCCGGCACCTTGGTGCCGAGCCGCACGAACTCCACGTGCTTGATCCCGCGCAAGCGTCCGAGCAGGTAGTCGAGGCGCTCGTCCGACAGGGTCAGCGGGTCGCCGCCGGAGATCAGCACGTCGCGGATCTGCGGGTTGTCGGCGATGTAGTTGAGGGCGTCCTCCCATTGCGGGCGGCTGAACGAGTAATCGCCGCCCGCCTCGCCGACCATGCGGGAGCGCGTGCAGTAGCGGCAATAGGTCGAGCAGAAGCCGGTGGCCAGGAACAGCACCCTGTCAGGGTAGCGGTGGACGAGGCCGGGCACGGCGCTGTGGCCGTCCTCTCCTAGAGGATCGTCCGCCTCGCCCGGCGTCTTCAGATATTCGCTGCCGACGGGGATGTGGGTGCGGCGGAGCGGCTCCAGCGCGTCCTCGCGGGACATGAGGCTCGCGTAATAGGGGGTGATGCCGAGGGGCAGCGAGCCCTGATGGCGGGCGACGGCGTCGCGCTCATCGTCCGACAGCTCGAAGATGCGCGAAAGCTCCTCGAGCGAGCGGATCCGGCTTCTTGCCTGCCAGCGCCAGTCGTTCCACTGGGCCGGGTCGACTTGCGGGAAGTAGCGCTTGCGGAAGGCCCGCGTCTTGGGGCCGACGGGGAAGCGCTCGGCGCGTGCGGTGAGCACGGCGAGACCCGAGCCGAGGTTTGGCACCGCGGCGGGCGAGTGGGCGTTGATAGGACGATGTGGGTTGGAAAGGAGTTGATGGACCGCGCGCGGGCGGCTTGGAGGCTCTTCAGCCTCTTCGGTCTGCATCTTCATGGGATGGGCAACAGCTCCAGGACTTTGAAGGAACGATGGAGGCGCCAACCGCCGCTCTGGCCCCCTCAAAGAGCAACGCACATTTCATCGAGGTCTGTGGCTTTTTCAAGTGGTAATGGTGGCGGACCCACCCATTATTTGCGCCTGGCTCGGCGTCGTCGTGGTTGGCTTGGTCAGGCCATGGGACTGCGCGAGCAAGACGTCGGTTCCTAGCACGCGGCGCCAAGCGTCTTCCTCGTGCCCAATGTAGGTGGCTGAGCAAGATTGGTGACCCCGACAGGATTCGAACCTGTGACCCTCAGATTAGGAATCTGATGCTCTATCCTGCTGAGCTACGGGGTCGAAAGAGACGGTTCGCTTGGGTGTAGAGGAGGCTTTGGCCCCCCGCAAGCCGCGAAACGCTTGATTTTCGGGTGGGGGCACCGGTATCGGCGCTCAGCCGGGCTTTCGGATCGGTTTGCACGACAGTCCGAAAACGCTAGGCTCCTCAATCGGGAGGAGCGCCTCGCCGAGGGAGCGCTTCCTGGAGGGTGTGAGTCATGTCGGCCGCTCGGAAACAGGCGGAGACGGTCGCCGCTAAGGTCATGCGTCTGCTGGGTGCCGCTCCCGGCGGAGCCGATGTCGAGGCTTTGACTCTCCTCATCGATCAAGCCCTCAGCCAAGCCGCTCAAGCGCAAGAAAAGCGGGACCTGGAGCGGATCGCCGAGGTCCAGGCCTCCGCGCACGCCCATCTCGGACAGTTGCTCAACGCCTCGCCGGCCGTGATCTATTGCCGGGCCGCGAGCGGGCACTACAAGCCGACTTTCGTGAGCGACAGCGTGACGAAGCTTTTCGGCTGCAGCCCGCGCGACTATCTCGGAGATCCCTACTTCTGGCGGAACCGGGTGCATCCCGACGACGTGGCGCGCATCGATGCTTGGGTCGACCGGATGTTCGACCAGGACAGGGGCTCCATCGAATATCGCGTCCGTCGTGAAGACGGCACGTATATGTGGCTTCACGACCGACAGCAATTGGTCCGCGACGACAAAGGTGAGCCTGTCGAAATCGTCGGCTCATGGACGGATGTCACGGAACGCCGGGAAGCGGAACAAGCCGGCGCGGAAGCCCGAGCGCAGCTTGACGTGCTGCTCGGCGCCGTCCCCGTCGTGGTCTACAGCTTTGCCGCCACGGGGGACTACAAGCCAACTTATGTGAGTCCCAGCATCACGCGGATCCTGGGCTATCAGCCCAACGACTATCTCACCGGGCCGGACTTCTGGCGGCAGCACGTGCATCCCGATGATATCGCCGAGATCGAGATGAAGCAGGGCGATCTCTTCAGGAATGGCGCGAACTGGATGGAGTATCGCTTCCGCCGGAAGGACGGCAGCTATTGCTGGGTCAGCGACGAGCAGTATCTCATCCGTGACGAGGCGGGACAGCCCGCGGAGGTCGTGGGCTCGCTCGCCGACATCGACGATCGGAAGGCGGCGGAACTCGCCTGTGAGGCGGCCCAAGTGGAATTGGAGAAGGCCAGTCGGGCCGCGCTCGAGGCCAATGAAGCGAAGAGCGTCTTCCTCGCCAATATGAGCCACGAGATCCGCACGCCGATGAACGCCGTCATCGGCCTGTCCCATCTTGCTTTGAAGACGGAACTCAGCCCCAGGCAGCGCGATTACGTTCTCAAGATCAAAAGCTCGGGACAGCACCTGCTCGGCATCATCAACGACGTTCTCGATTTCTCGAAGATCGAAGCCGGTAAGCTGACGATCGAGCACATAGACTTCGATCTCGACAAGGTGCTGGAGAATGTCGGGAACTTGATGTCGGAGAAGGCCTCGGCCAAAGGCCTCGAGCTGATCTTCGACGTGGAGCCGCGTGTCTTGGCCCACTTCAAGGGCGATCCGCTGCGCCTCGGTCAGATCCTCATCAATTTCTGCTCCAACGCGGTCAAGTTCACCGAGACCGGCGAGATCATGGTTCAGGTGCGCGTGCTCGATGACTCCAAGGACGGCCAGCTAGTGGAGTTTTCGGTCACCGACACCGGAATCGGCATGACCCCCGAGCAGGTCGACAGGCTGTTCCAAGCCTTCGAGCAGGCCGATGCCTCGACCACGCGCCGCTATGGCGGGACGGGGCTCGGACTTGCCATCTCCAAGCAGCTCACGGAGCTCATGGGCGGAACGGTCGAGGTCGAGAGCGAACCCGGCAAGGGCAGCGTGTTCCGCTTCACTGCGCGCTTGGGCAAGGGATCCGAGGTGCAGCGGCCGCGCTTGCTCCAGTCCGACTTGCGGGGCCGGCGTGTGCTGGTGATCGACGACAACTCGCATGCACGCGCCGTGCTGGCGAACATGCTCACCAGCATGACCTTCACCGCGGACGAGGCGGCCTCCGGCGAAGAGGCGCTGGAAATGATGGTTCAGGCCGCCAAGCTCGGGGAGCGCTACGAGATTGCGTTCATCGACTGGCAGATGCCCGGGCTCGACGGGATCGAGACTGGACGGCGCATCCACGCCTTGGCCGACGGATCCAAGCCGCCGCATCTGGTGATGGTCACCGCCTACGGGCGCGAAGAGGTTCTCAAGCAGGCCGAGGAGAGCGGCTTTGAGAATGTTCTGATCAAGCCCGTCACCTCCTCGATCCTGTTCGACACCGCCGTCGTCGCCCTCGGCGGGGAGGGCGGCGAGATCGAGCCCGCGCAATCCACTCCCGTGATCGAGACCGATATCCTGCGTGGCGCGCGGGTGCTCTTGGTGGAGGACAACGAGATCAACCAAGAAGTGGCTATCGGCCAGCTCGTGGACGCCAATATCTTTGTGGACTTGGCCGAGAACGGCGAGCAAGCGATCCGCATGATCGAGAAGAACGACTACGACGTCGTGCTCATGGACATGCAGATGCCCGTCATGGACGGCGTTGCCGCCACGCGCATCTTGCGCTCCGACCGTCGCTATCAGGATCTGCCGATCATCGCCATGACGGCAAACGCCCTCGCGTCCGACCGCGAGCTCTGCCTGAACGTCGGCATGAACGATCACATCGCAAAGCCGATCGATCCCCACCAGCTGTTCGGAGTGCTGATGCGCTGGATCCGCAGGGACGGCGGTAACGAACACGCAGATGTGCCTCACGTGTCGCCGCCGCTCAATGCCGCCAAAAGCGACTCAGCGCCGTTGGCGATACAGGGCATCGACACCGACGCGGGGCTGCGTCTCACCGGCGGTAACCGCGCCCGGTATGAGATTTTATTGCGGATGTTTGTCGAACGGCAGGCCGATACGGTCGGTGTCATACGCCTTGCGTTGTCCGAGGGTGATACGGGCGCCGCCGAACGGGCGGCGCATTCGCTCAAAGGCGTTGCCGCGACGCTTGGCGCCAGGGCGTTGTCGGCTGCCGCGGCGGAGGCTGAGGTTCTGGTCCGGACCGGTCAGGACCCCGAGCAGGCCTTAGAGGCTCTCTCCCTCGCACTTGAGCCCGTAATCGACGGCATCGAGGCAGCATTGCCGCCCGAGGCGGAAGACGACGCCATGGCCCCGCCGTCGGGCGATCCGAGCACGGTTGTCGCCCCGCTCGCCAGGCTCAAGAAGCTCCTGGAAACAGACGACGGAGAAGCGGCCGATTTCGTCATGGACGCCAAGTCCCAGCTGGCTGGCGTCCTCACGCCCGGCGAAATCAAGAAGCTGTCGGCGCAGGTGGGGAATTTTGAGTTCGACGCCGCGCTTGAGAATTTGTCGGGCATCGCCTCGCGCCTCTCCATCGATCTCGGGGGCGGATCATGACCGGCTCTAACCGAAAGCTCGTCCTTATTGTCGACGATACGCCGACGAATGTTTCGGTCGTCTCCGGCGTGCTCAAGGATCAATACCGGACCAAGGTGGCCACCAACGGCGAGAAGGCTTTGGCGATCGCGACGGCGGAAGAGAAGCCCGATCTCATCCTGCTCGATGTGATGATGCCGGGTATGGACGGGTTCGAGGTGTGCCGCAGGCTCAAGGCGAACCCGGATACACAGGAAATCCCGATCATCTTTCTTACGGCCAAGACCGATTCTGTCGACGAGGAGAATGGCTTCGAGGTCGGCGCCGTAGACTATATTCATAAGCCCTTCTCCGCGCCGATCGTTCTTGCGCGCGTAAAAACGCAACTGGCTTTGCAGGACGCGGTCAGCGAGGCGCAGGATGCGCGTGCCCAAGCCGATCAGTTGCTGCATGCCTTGCTGCCGAAGAAGGCGGCGGACGAGATTCGCAGCTTTGGCACGGTGATCCCGCGGCGCTACGAGAATGTCGCGGTTCTATTTTGCGATGTGAGCAACTTCACGGCCTACTGCGACCAGCACGAGCCGGAAGATGTGATCTCGCGGCTCGATGCGCTGTTCGTCATCTTCGAGCGCGTCACCGCCAAACACGGCCTTGAGAAAATCAAGACCATCGGCGATGGGTTCATGGCGGCGGCGGGTCTCTTGCACGAGGTGGAGGACCCCGTCGGTGCGGCGGTGCGCTGCGGTCTGGAAATGGCCTCGACTTTGATCGACGCCCATCTCAGTTGGGAGGTGCGCGTCGGCGTGCATGCGGGCCCGGTGGTGGCCGGAGTTGTTGGTCAGGAGCGCTACCAGTTCGACATCTGGGGCGATACCGTCAACATCGCCGCGCGCATGGTTGGCATGAGTGCGCCGGGCACTGTCGCCGCCACGGCGGAAATCTGGGATCAGCTTCGCTCGACCTTCCACGGGGAGGCCCTTGGCGAGCTCGAAGTCAAAGGCAAAGGCCCGATCTCGATCTTCGGAATCCGGGCGCTGCCCGCGTAGCATGCGCCGGCGGCGGGCACTCCTTCCGGCGTTCCGTCGGGAGTTCTCCCGGTCTGCATCGGGCAGAGAAACCTCCCAAATCGTCGCATTGACGCTGCTTCGCCATGGCGGCTTTACTGGCCGCGCTGGGCATCCTGACCATCAAGAACACCATAGGGAGGAAGGATGTCACTCCACTTCATACGACTCTCGATCGCCATTGCGGCGCTGCTCGCTATTGCCCCTGCGGGCGCGCGTGCCGCCGAGCATGTGGTGAAAATGCTCAACGACAATGGCAAGGGCGAGTACATGGTCTTCGAGCCGAGCTTCATCGAGGCAGCGCCTGGCGACACGGTGAAGTTCGTGGCCGTCGACCAGTTCCACAATGCCGAGACGTTGCCGGAGATTTGGCCGGAAGGCGCGGCGACGTTCCAAGGTGAACTCTCCAAAGACGTCACGCTCACCGTCGAGAAGCCAGGCGTCTATGGGATCAAGTGCGCACCGCACTATCCCATGGGCATGATGGCGCTCGTCGTCGCCGGCGAGCCCGTCAACAAGGACCAACTCGGAAACTATGAGCCACCCGCCATGGCCAAGGCGCGCTTCGAGGCCCTTGCGGCCGAGCTACCGCAATAGGCGGAGAGGAGCCGCCGCGGCAAGGCGCCGTGGCGGCTTCTTGTCTGCGTGTGAGGCTAGTCCCTAGAATGGGGGCATGAGCGGACGGCGGGTGTGCGTCTGGACTTATCTTGTTGGCGTGGTGCTTTTCGGCGCTACGCCCGCAATGGCGTGCGACCTGCCGCCCGGCGAGACGGCGACGATTGCCTCCGTCATCGATGGCGAGACGCTCAAGCTCACGGACGGCCGCGCCGTGCGCCTGCTCGGCGTGAAAGCGCCGTCGCCGCCGCTCGGCTGGAAGGGCGACGCGCCTTGGCCGTTCGTGGCGGAGGCGAGGGCGGCACTCGAGCGCCTGACGTCAGGCGCCACGGTCGAGCTCAGATTCGACGCGCGCCGCGAGGATCGGTACGGCCACATCCTGGCGCAGGTCTTTCTGGCGCGGGACGGGAAACAGCACTGGCTTCAGAGAGATCTCGTTGCCCAAGGCTTCGCGCGCGTCTATTCGCTCGCCGATGGCCGCGCCTGCATACAAGCTCTGCTTGTGGCCGAAGGGGAGGCGCGCGAGGCCCGGCGCGGACTATGGCGTTCCTGGGCCTATCGCGTGCAGGAGGCGGGCGATGCCAAGCGCCTGGGCCGGTTCGTCCGCACCTACCAACTCATCGAGGGCACTGTTCACGCCATCGGGGAAGGGCGCAAACTGCTCTATGTGAACTTCGCGGAAGACTGGCGCAGCGACTTCACCATCACCATCGAACGAAAGGCCCTGGGGGTATTCGAGGCGGCCGGTCTCGACCTTGGAGCGCTTCCCGGCAAGCGCGTGCGTGTGCGGGGGTTTGTCGAGTGGTGGAACGGGCCAATGATCGCGGCCACCCATCCCGAGCAGATCGAGGTGTTGGCACCGGCATCGCCCGCCGGCTGAACGCCCCAAACGAAAATGGCCGGGCATTTTGGCCCGGCCATGATCCGTTCGAAATCGTGGATGCCGTCTAGGCAGCCTTGCCGTGCGGTTCGGCCTCGGCGGCCGCCTTGGCAGTGCGCGCGGACTTTGCGAGCACGTCATCGATCTTGGCGACGGCGGATGCCTCGTCCAACTTCTCCACGGCGGCAAGCTCGCGCGCCATGCGATCGAGCGCGGCTTCGTAGAGCTGACGCTCGGAATAGGACTGCTCGGGCTGGGCTTCGGAGCGGTACAGGTCGCGCACCACCTCGGCGATGGAAATGAGATCGCCGGAGTTGATCTTGGCCTCGTACTCCTGGGCGCGGCGCGACCACATGGTGCGCTTCACGCGGGCTTTGCCCTTGAGCGTCGTGAGGGCCTTCTTGACCACCTTGTCCTCGGACAGTTTGCGCATGCCGACGCTCTCAAGCTTCGAGGTCGGGACCCGAAGGGTCATCTTGTCCTTCTCGAAGTTGATGACGAACAGCTCAAGCTTCGCACCGGCAATCTCTTGCTCTTCGATGCTGACAATGCGGCCAACGCCATGGGCCGGATAGACGATATACTCGTTCGTCCGGAAACCGTGTCTCTGCTGGGGTCTTTTCTTTTCCGGCATGCGATCGCCTCACTATTGAAAATTGCTTGGTGGGCGCGAACGCTTGGAGCGTGAAGCCTGCCTTGGAAACTCGAAAGGCCGGCGATTGGTTCGCCAGCGCCGCCAAAAGCGGCTTTCGCGGGGCAATAAGCGAGCGGTCGATCAGGAGGCCTGATCGTGCCAACTCCCTCAAGTCAGAAAAAAAGCGCGCCCAAACGGCGTCGCCTCTCTTGGTGCTTCACGCGCCGACAGTCTGCGCCATTTCAAAAGCACCATAACACAAATTTAGTGAATCTGGAAGCCGTGCGGCAGTGCAGCATGGCCCATGAGCGGGCGCAATATGCGGCATTTTGACCATAGGGTTAACGCTTAACCCCTTGAAGAGCCTCAATCCCCTTCGCCTGGCTCCTGGGAGAAATATTTCTCGAACTTGTCCGGCTCGGAGACGAAGGCGTCGGCGTCGGCAGGGGCCGGCTTCTTGGTGGTGATGTTGGGCCAAGTCTCCGAATACTGCCGGTTCACCTCCAGCCATTGGTCCAGGCTCGGCTCGGTATCCGGCTTGATCGCGTCAACCGGGCATTCCGGCTCACAGACGCCGCAGTCGATGCACTCGTCGGGATGAATGACGAGCATGTTGGCGCCCTCGTAGAAACAATCCACGGGACAGACCTCAACACAGTCGGTGTACTTGCACTTGATGCAAACTTCAGTGACGACGTAAGTCATCGATCCCACATGCTCTGAGGCTTGCCCAGCCTTGTTCTCAAAAAGCCCTTATCGGGCCGTCCGACAAGCCCCGGGAGCGCCCTGCGTATAACAATAGGCCGGGCAGCACAAGGCAGCGCAAGACCCCGCAAACCCTTATTTTTGGGATGCATTTGCGGCTTGGGGCGCGACCGTTAGGTTGAATTTCCTGGTCCGAACTAAGGGCGCGTCAATCTATTTATGGCACCTCCCATTGGTTGTTCCGCGGTGAGGCGCACCTAGCCGTCCGCCCAACCCTTTGGCGCGCCGAGAGGGGCCAATCTGGAATGCAAGACCTGTCCGGAGCCCTGAGCAAGCGGCTGCACCTAGCCCAGGTCTGGCCCTTGGTGGCCGTGGGCCTGCTCGGCCTGGTGCTCGCTGCGGCAGCCTGGATCACCGTGTCGGTTTGGGAAGAAAGGCTTGCCAAGGCCCGGTTCAATGACGTGGCGGGCGATTATCAGGTGGCTCTGCAAACCGGATTGGACCGTTATGTCGACGAGATCCGGGCGGTTCGGGCTCTCTACGACGCCTCCCAGAGCGTGAACTTCCGAGAATTCGATCTCTTCACAAGCCAGGTTCTCAGCCGCAACCGGGTTGCGGGCGATGCACGAACTGATCATTCAGATCCAATCGTCCGAATCCGATGGAGCCCGCTGGTGGCAGGCAGTGAACGGGTAGCCTTCGAACACGCACAGCAGGTCAGCGGTCACAAGGACTTCGCTATCACACAGTGGACTCTGGCTGCACCTACCAAGGCGGAAAGACTGCGCGCCCAGTACTTCCCGGTCTTATTCAGTACCGACCACGACACCGATCCCACCGTCGTCGGCATGGACCTGAACTCCGAGCCTGTCCGGCGGGACACGATCCGGCGCGCGATTGCCACTGGGAACATGGCGACCGCGCAGGACGTCATGCTCCGGGAACCTGGCGGCAACAACGTGCGCGGGTTCATCGTCGTGTTGCCGGTTTATGATCACAGCTCGGCTCAGGGCGCTGGAGCCAAGCCCAACGATTTGCTCGGCGTATTGAGTGCAAGTTTCGAAACCGAGCCGCTGATGGACGCTATTCTCGATAAGGCGGGTCTACCGCCCACGGTCGCCGTCTATCTGTTTGCGGCCAATGCAGGCGAGAGGTCGGCGCCCCTGTTCAGCCGCAGCGAGTCGCAAGCCTGGCTGGCTCTGGACAAGGAGAAGGTCCAGGAGCAGCCCCATTGGTCATCGCGGGTCGTGGTCGGCGATTCCCGATGGGAGCTCTTCCTCGTGCCCATCAAGGGCACCATGGTCGGCTATTACCGCACTTGGCTCGTCGTCGGCGTGATCGGACTGATCTTCGCTGCAGTGCTCGCCTATGTGTGGGCTTCGCTGCGGCACACTTTGCGCCTGGAGACCGCCAACCGGCGCATCCTCCAGCTCGCGCAGACGGACATTTTGACGTCCTTGGCCAATCGCCGCGCCTTCATGAAACGGCTCAGCATGGCCTTCAATGCGAGCCTGCGCGGCTCACCGGCATTTGCCGTGCTCTACCTGGACATCGATGACTTCAAGGACGTGAACGACACGCTCGGTCACGCCATGGGCGATCAGCTCCTCAAGGAAGTCGTGGCGCGGCTGAAAAGCGTGGTGCGGGAAGAGGACCTCGTCGCACGCTTCGGCGGCGACGAGTTTGCCGTTCTCGCCTGCAACGTGAACGATCCCACGGAAGCCGGAACGCTCGCCGCGAGAATCGGCGAGGCTCTGGCCGAACCGTTTATCATCGACGGTCACAAAATCTCCGTCACCTCGAGCATCGGCATCGCGCACTTCTCGCACGACATTGCCGGCCCCGAAGCGATGATGGTCCAGGCCGATCTCGCGCTCTATGGCGCCAAGGACGAAGGGCGCAACTGCTATCGCTTTCACAGCGAGGATCTCGACAGGCAAGTCCATGAACGCGTCCGCGTCGCACACGAGCTAAGGGCGGCGATCGAGGACGGCGAACTGGAGCTCTACTATCAGCCGCAAGTCGAGCTCGCGACGGGGCGCTTGACCGGAGTGGAGGCCCTGGTGCGGTGGAATCACAAGACGCGCGGATTGCTCACGCCCGGCTCGTTCATTGCCATTGCGGAGCGTACCGGGGCGGTGCAGCCGCTCGGGATCTGGGTCTTCGATGAGGCCTGTCGGCAGATGAAGGCGTGGCAGGCCGAAGGCGTCGCGCCACACGTGCTCGCCGTCAACGTCTCGGGCGTTCAGCTCAAGTCGGCCGACCTCGAACGGGAGGTCGCGGCCAGCATTGCCAAATGGGGCCTCAATCCGGGCGAGATCGAGCTGGAACTCACCGAGTCTGTTCTCATGGAGGCGACGCAACGGCATGGTGCTACCCTTGAGTCTCTGCGCCGAATGGGACTTCGGATTGCCATCGACGATTTCGGCACGGGCTATTCGTCGCTCAAATATCTGACCACATATCCGGTCAACCGTCTGAAGCTCGCCCAAGAGTTCGTGTTCCGCGTGACGGTGGATTACCGGAACGCCGCCGTCGTGCGCGCGGCCATCCGGCTTGCACATGAGCTCGGCATCGATGTGATCGCCGAAGGGGTGGAGACGGAGGCACAAATGCGCTTCCTGATCGGCGCAGGTTGCGAGCAGGCGCAAGGTTATTTCTTTAGCCGGCCGGTCCCCGCGTCCCAGATGACGGCGCTGCTTCATGAAGGATGGATCAAGCCCGCGCCTGCGCCGCAGCAGCCGCGATTCACCTCCGCCGCGTAATCCGTTCCTAGGTCCACTCGACGCGCAACGCGTCGAGACGGCGCCGGTCGCGCTTGGTCGGCCGTTTGCCGCTGCGCAGCGGGGTTAGCGGCCGGTTGGCGGGCGGCAGAGGCGTGAGATCTTCATAGAGCGTTTGTGCGAGGTTAGCGGGTCCGCGGCGCTCCACGGCATCGACCACGCGCACGACGGCAAGACGCCCTTGGCTGGCGGTCGTAATCACGTCGCCTGCGTGAACCAATCGGCTCGGCTTGAGCGCCCGCTCACCATTGATGCGCACTTTTCCATCGCTAATGAGTCGTGCTGCGCCCGAACGCGTCTTCATCAGCCGCGCGCACCACAGCCATTTGTCGAGGCGCTGTGGCGTCATCGGCAACCCGGGTTAGCTTTTCTCGGGACGACTGCGCGCTGCAAGGCTGTCGCGGAGGTCTTTCAAGGCCGCGAAGGGCGAGTGCTCCGGCAGCATCCGCTCGCGCTTCGGTTGGCCCTGGCGGTCTCGGCCCTGCCGGGCCTGGCCATCTCGATCCTGGCCTTTGGCCTGAGCCCGCTCGTTACCTTTCGCCTTCTTGTGGCCCTTGCCGTGCCGCGGGGGCGGATCGCCTGCCTCCGGCGGTTTGCGTCCCTTTCCTCGGGCGTGCTGCGGCCGCTGCGTATCCCGGCGCTTGCCTGGACGCCAAATTTCGTCGAACGCGGGCTCAGGTGCGGGAGCGGCGTCTTTCGGCGCCTCCGCCACGGCGTCGGCGGTTCCGGCCCCTGGCGTCTCGAGGGCTGCCGGTGCGGGCTCGGTCGCAGTGGCTTCCGCCGCCGCGGTCTCGGCAAGAGGCGTCTCGGTATGCGGAGTCTCGGCAGGTGCCGCTTCCGCCGTGGCCGGTATCGCGCCGGCACCGTTTTCGCCTTCGATCTTCCGGCGCTCCAAGCGGAAGCCAAGCGCGCGCAGGATCGAGGTGAATTCATCGCCCGAGCAGCCGACCATGGACATCAGCTCCGGCACCACCCGGAAGCCGCCGTCGCCGGTGGCGCCGGTTGGAGGTGCCGCGGGTTCCTTGCGGTTTGTGCCGTTCGCTTCGGTCTGCGCGTCCGTCACCGCTGCTTGCCGCCAAATCACGCGCGCGCGAATGAGATCGGAGAGCCGCTCCAGCATGTCGATGCGGACCGCACGGTTGCCGGCCACGTGAAAGCCCGCGGCGCGCCAATATGGCTCTGGAATGGCCTTGTCGGCGGGGACAGAGGTCAGGCCCTGCTTCGGCCGCTCAGGCAGCGTGTCCGTTGTGAGATCGTGTTCTTGTCCGGCATGCAGTACCCAAAGCAGAAGCAGCAGCTCTGCTGCCGCGGGCTTGAGCAGCGCCGGGAAGTAGAGGTTGAAGGCGCCGAAGCGGACGCCGTATTTGCGCAATTGCCCCCGGTCCGCTTGATCGAGCGCCTTGATCTCGGCGGCGGCGGTGTCGCGGCGCAGCACGCCGAGATTCTCTGTGAGGCGGAAGGCAAGCCCGCGGGCCAGACCGGTCAGGTCCTGCGCTTCGCTCAGCGCGATCAGCGGCTTCAGCTTGGCGTCGAGATAGGCGGCGAGCCACGAAGCGAGCCGCGCCGTGACGCGCTCGCGGTCGGGTGGACCCAAATACTCGTCGGCGAAAAGCTCGATACGGGGCTTCAGCGCGGTGTCGCCGCGCGTGAGCCTGCCGATCTCCGAGCCTTGCCAGACGATCCGCCCATTGGGTGTGAGCGTGATGGTTTCATCCGCGGCGGCAGCGAGCGCCGCGGCACGCGAAGCGAGTTCGGTGGCGAGCACTTGCGTCGCCGCATGGAGCGCGGCCTTGCCGTGAATGCCGTCGCTGGACGCATCGGGCGTGAAGCGGAAGCCGTCCAGGCTGCCGACGAAGTGGTTCTCGACAAGAATCTGACCGTCTTCGCTGATCTCGGCCATCATCTCCTCCTTGTCGCGCAAGCGCCGCATGAGCACGCTGGTGCGCCGATCGACAAATCGTTGTGTCAGGCGCTCGTGAAGCGCGTCGGACAGCTTGTCCTCGATCGCCCTGGTGCGGTCCTGCCAGTGCTCCGGATCGTGAAGCCATTGAGCCCGGTGAGACACAAAAGTCCAGGTACGAATTTGGGCGAGGCGGTTCGACAGCGTATCGAGATCGCCGTCGGTGCGGTCGGTCTGCGAGACCTGATTGGCGAACCAGTCTTCGGGAATCTTGCCTTCATCGCTCATGACATAACGGTAGAGCGTGGCCGCAAGATCGGCGTGATCGGTGGGCGAGACCTTCCGATAGTCGGGAATCTGGCACATCTCCCACAACAGCCCAACCGCCGCCGGCGATCTCGCCAGGTCGCAGATGCCCTCATCGCGGGTCACGTTCTCCAGCGCGATGACGTCATCAACCATGCGCGATCTGGTGAGGCGCGGATGCTCGGGCATCTCGCGCAAGCTTTCTTTCAGCGCCTCGATGGAGGCGAAGTTGAGGGTACGGCTGCGCCATTGCAGCATGCCGACCTGATCGAAACTGTGGGTCTCCAGCCGTTCGATCAGTTCGGGATCGAAAGGCGGGACCTGTCCTGTCACACCGAACGTTCCATCGTTCATATGGCGCCCGGCGCGGCCGGCAATCTGGCCGATCTCGGAAGGGCTGAGATTGCGGTGGGCATGACCGTCGAATTTCCGCACGCCGGCGAAAGCGACATGATCGAGATCCAGGTTCAGCCCCATGCCGATGGCGTCGGTCGCCACCAGGAAATCCACATCGCCGTTCTGGTAGAGCTCGACTTGGGCGTTGCGGGTGCGGGGACTAAGCGCGCCGAGCACGACCGCGGCGCCGCCGCGCTGCCGCCGCACCAACTCGGCGATGGCATAGACGTCGTTCACAGAGAAGGCGACGATGGCCGCACGCCGCGGCAGGCGGGTGATCTTCTTCTCGCCGGCATAGGAGAGGTTCGAGAGACGCGGACGCGACACGAGATTGGCGCCGGGCAGGACCTCGCGGATGGCATCGCGCATGGTCGCCGCGCCGAGCAGCAGCGTCTCGTTGAGGCCCCGCGCGTGGAACAGGCGGTTGGTGAACACATGGCCGCGCTCGGCGTCCGCCGCGAGTTGGATCTCGTCCACGGCCACGAAATCGGCCTCGAGTTCCCTCGGCATCGCCTCCACCGTGCACACATAGAAGCGCGCGGACGGCGGCTTGATCTTCTCCTCGCCCGTGATGAGCGCCACCTGGTTGGCGCCGGCCCGCGCCACGACCTTGTCGTAGACCTCGCGCGCAAGCAGCCTGAGCGGCAGGCCGATGACGCCGACGTCGTGGGCCAGCATGCGCTCGATGGCGAGGTGCGTCTTGCCGGTATTGGTCGGCCCGAGCACGGCGGTAACGCCGCGTCCTCTGGCTGGACCTGTGGATTGCGTGGATAAAGCCTTGGTCATTCGACGCACTTCTTAACGTGACTCCCGTGCGGGCCGTGAACGGGAGAAGAACGAATCTCGTCCGAATCGCTGACAAAGCCCATTCGGCTTATGTTCCGCCCTAAATTGGCACACTCCGGCGGGCGCTTTCGCGAACGCTGGCACTCGCCGGCATTCTTACAATCGACCCTATATCTGGCTTTTGCGCCCAGCCGGGGCTCTCCCCACAGGGGATCGCAACGGGAACAGAGCACGGACGAATCAGGGGATCGTGAATTTTCAACGTCCGTTCCCTACGACATGTTGGGTTTTGGGCTTTGCGCGTTAACACTCGGTAGGGCGCCTCGCCGTTACTAGCCTAGTCGACGCTCGCGCGCCGGGACCCTGCGACCTGAATCGAGGTGACGACCGCGGTGCCGTAGCCCACGGGCGTCGGCAGGACGATACGGTAGGGCACATACATCTGCGTGCCCTTGACCGGCATCAGCCAGACCTCGATCTCGTCGGACTGCGTCATCATCTGGATGCCGGCATTGTTCGGCTGGTAGCCGGAGATGGGGATGAACTTCACCCGGCAGATCGCTGCCGGTCCCGAATAGGCGGTCCGCGCCGTGTTCTGGACCATAACGCGCTTCTTCGGCTTGAGCACGAGGTCGAAGCGCGACTTGCCGTCGAACACCGGGAGCATCTGATTGCAGACGCTGAGATCGCCGTGTGGATTGGTGGAGCGGGCGGTGAGAAAGGCGCCGCTCATGGGATCGAGCACGCCTTCGAGCTGCTCCCGCTTGACCGGGATCGTGCCCGGAATCGTGCCCTTGCGCGGCGAGATGGAAACCTGCTGCACCGCCCCGTCGCCGAACGTCATGCGCAGACGCTCGTCCGTCTTGCCGCCGTCGGAATAGCTGAAGGCGTATGTGGCGGGCTCGGGGCCCGCCTCCGTCACCTGGCCGGTGCTCGCGGTGACCCCCTGCCATCTGTAGACAAGACCCTCGAGGATGGAGAACTTGCCTTCCCCACGCATTTGATAGCCGCTGCCGTTCAGCGTCGTGGTGACGCTGAAATTGCCGAGATTGAAGTTGCCGACCTTGACTTGATAGACCGCGATGATGCGGGCGGCGGACGTGGCAGGGCTTTCCGCCCGGGCGCGTTCGTCCTCAAGCGCCGGGCCGAGGCCGAGCGTGAGGACGGCCACAGCCAAAAGGCTCAAGCAATGTCGTGCTACCCACATGTCTCCCGACCCCTAGCAAGACGTCCTCCCGCTAGTCCTCCTGATCCTGAGACTGTCCAGGTATTTGGCGGATTCGTCAATTCGGCCAGCATAGACGGGAATCAAGGCTGTGCCTTGACCGAATAGGACCATCCCCGTATATCTCGCCTCCCTGGCTGCCGCGCTTGTGGATAGTCACGAGCCGCAACCGGCTATCAAGATATTCGTTAGAAGGACAAAGGACCATGGCCCGTCGCTGCGAGCTGTCCGGCAAAGCCGTGCTCACCGGCAACAATGTGAGCCATGCCAAGCGCCGGACCAGGCGCCGTTTTCTGCCGAATCTGTGCAATGTCACGCTTCAGAGCGACGTGCTGAAAAAGCGCGTCCGGCTGACCGTCTCCGCCAACGCGCTCCGCTCCGTGGAGCATCGCGGCGGGCTCGACGCCTACCTGCTCAAGGCCGGCGAAGACGAGCTGTCTCTGAAGGCGCGGCGCCTGAAGCGCGAGATCGCCAAGGTGCACGGGACGCAGGCGGCCGCCTCCTAAGGCTCTCAAGGCTCCAGGCCCTCACGGCAGGGCAAACTGCATGATCAGCGACCGCTGAAACGGGCTGAAATTGTCGTCCGACATCAGGGTCAGGACGGTCTCGCCGGCGCGTGAGCGGTGCACGGCGATCGCCTCCATGTTGTCGATATTGAGCCGGTCGGTCGCCTCCAGCAGCACCTCGCCGTCGATAAGTCTGCCCGGCTTGAGTTCCGCCGCGCTGATACGGCGGATGCGCATCTTCACCCCTTCGCTGTAGCGGAACCGGCGTTCGAGCAGGACCAGGCCGCCGTCGGGGAGTCCTGCGGCATCAGTGATGTCGAAGCCGCCGAGGCGCCGCACCGTGATGGGCCCGGGGCTGCGCCCGCCGATCAGCCAGCCGCGGAGATTGCCGTTTGCGTCCTTCAGCCGCTCGGAAAAGGCGATGACGGTGCCTTTCAGCGGTCCGGCATGGATCAGCGCGACGGCTTCGAGGCCTTGATTGGCGTCCATGCCAGCCGCCTCCTTCGGCAGACGCACTAAGCCGCCCGGCGGCCCAAAGCTCTTCGTGGTGAAGGGGTAGCGCAGGATGCGGTGCTCGCGCTCGAAAGAGACGAGCGCTTGGCCGGCGCGCGTATCGCCTGCGGTGAGCGCCAGCCCCTCGGCGTCGCGCTCGGCATCCGTGCGCAGCGGCTTGCCGTCATGGCCGAGGATCGGCCCCAGCGTCACGTTTTCCATGCCCTTCAGCCAGCGGCCGTCATAGGTGAGGGTCGCGCGCATCCAGGCGCCGGCGTCGGTCACGGCCAGCAGCGTCGTGCCGGAGGTATCCAGCGCGATGCCGGAGAAGCCGCCGAAATGCCGCGACCGGCCGAACAGGTTGAGCCCGCCCCGGAAAATCAGCTTGCCGAACTCCTTACGCTCCGGCTGATCGCGGTCGAAATTGATGGGGATGACGGAGACGCGCGTCTCGATCGGGCGATCCGGCACGTCGGCGGGCTTGGCGATCAGCGACGAGGCGACGGCGCACAGGGAGCCCACGGTGAACAGCGCAAGGGCGAGCGCCGCTCGGCGCGAAGCGCGCTTCACGTTAGTGGAGCTGCCGGCGTTTGGCGCGGGCGGCCGACGGCACGGTGCGGTGAAGTTGCCGCCAGGCGAGATCTTCGTCGAACAGCTCGGCGAGCTTCTCGGTCATCACACCGGCCAGTTCCTCAGCGTCGGTGATGGTGACGGCCCGCCGGTAGTAGCGGGTGACGTCGTGGCCGATGCCGATGGCGAGCAGCTCGACGGGCGAGCGCGTCTCGATCTCGTTGATCACCTGACGAAGATGCTTCTCCAGATAGGAGCCCGAATTGACCGAGAGTGTGGAGTCGTCGACCGGGGCGCCATCCGAAATCATCATCAGGATGCGCCGCTGCTCGGGGCGCGCCAGCAGCCGCTGATGGGCCCAGGCCAGCGCCTCCCCGTCGATATTCTCCTTGAGCAGCCCTTCGCGCATCATCAGACCGAGATTGCGCCGGGCGCGGCGCCAGGGCGTGTCGGCGGCCTTGTAGACGATGTGGCGCAGATCGTTTAGGCGGCCGGGCAAAGGCGGCTTCATGGCGTTGAGCCACGCCTCACGCGAATGGCCCCCCTTCCATGCGCGGGTGGTGAAGCCCAGGATCTCGACCTTCACGCCGCAGCGCTCGAGCGTGCGGGCCAGGATGTCGGCGCAGCAGGCCGCGACCATGATAGGCCGGCCGCGCATGGAGCCGGAGTTGTCGAGCAGAAGCGTCACCACCGTGTCGCGGAACTGGGTGTCGCGCTCCTGCTTGAAGGTCAGCGGGTGCATGGGGTCGATGATCACGCGGGTCAGCCGCCCGGCGTCGAGCATGCCCTCGTCGAGATCGAAGTCCCAGCCGCGGTTCTGCTGGGCGAGCAGCCGGCGCTGAAGCCGGTTGGCGAGACGGGCCACGGCCCCGTGCAGCGCCACAAGTTGCTTGTCGAGAAAGGCGCGCAGCCGATCGAGCTCTTCGAGGTCGCACAGATCCGGGGCGTCGATGATCTCGTCATAGGCCCGGGTGAACACCTTGTAGCCGAAGGCTTCGGGGTCATCGAGCACGGAGGTGTTGGGGCGCCAGGGATCGGAGCGGCGCGGCAGGTCTGCGGCCTCGGAGTCGCGGTCGAGCTGATCGGTGGCCCCGTCGTCCTGGTCCTCCAGGGTTTCCTCGGAGGAGTCGTCGGGCTCGCCGCGGGTCTCCTGCGCCAACTCGGCGCGGTCTTGGCCCTCGGCGCTTTGGTCCTCGTTGTCGGAGGCATTGGGATCGGACTCGCCGTCCTTGGAGCTATCCTCGTTCTCCTCGCCCTGATCGAGCTGGTCGGCCAGATTGAGCGCCGCGAGCACGTCGCGGGCGAGCCGGCCGAAGGCCTCCTGGTCCTCCAGGGTGTCGGGCATGCGGTCGAGCAGGTTGCGGGCGCGTTCCTCGATCCAGGGACGCCACAGATTGACCAGGGGCCGGGCTCTTGCGGGTGGCGCCGCGCCGGTCAGCCGCTCGCGCACGAGGAGTGACAGCGCATCGGGGAGCGGTGCCTCGTTGCGCTCGGTCTCTTCGGTGACGCGGCTGCGCGCGTAACGCTGCTCCACGCGCGCGGTCAGATTGGCCGCAACGCCGTCCATGCGCCGCGCGCCGATTGCTTCCACGCGGGCCTGCTCGATCGCCTCGAACACGGAGCGGGCATCGCCGCCTGTAGGCGCGAGCGCCTTATGGAGCCCGTCATCGTGGCAGGAGATGGACAGGGCGGCCGCGTCCGCGTGACCGCGGATCACCGCGATCTCCTCTCGGGTCGGGACGCGAGAGGGCTCTGGCACCCGCGCGGTCTTGCCCGCAAGGCCCGGGGGCTCCGTGGAGAACACCACCTCGACGCTGCTATCGGCGGCGAGCGACCGGGTGGTGAGCGACACGGCACGTTTGAACGGATCGAGGGGCGCCTCTTTCCGCTTGTTCGCGGTCATGGGGTCAGCTCAAGGCCACGTTGGCGGTCGATTGCGGCAAGTCCTCACCAAAGCAGCGCTGATAGAACTCGGCGATCAGGCCGCGCTCCAGCTCGTCACACTTGTTGAGGAAGGAGAGCGCGAAGGCGGTCCCCACGTCGCCGAAAATCTCGGCGTTCTCCGCCCAGGTGAGCACCGTGCGCGGGCTCATCACCGTGGAGAGGTCGCCGTTCATGAAGGCGTTGCGGGTCAGCTCCGCGACACGGACCATGTTGGACACGGCCTTCCGGCCTTTCTCGGTGTTCCATGACTTGGCCTTGGCCAGAACGATATTCACCTCGTCGTCATGGGGCAGATAGTTCAGCGTGGCGACGATGGACCAGCGGTCCATCTGACCCTGGTTGATCTGCTGAGTGCCGTGATAGAGGCCGCTCGTGTCGCCGAGCCCGATCGTGTTCGTCGTGGCGAACAGACGGAACGAGGGATGCGGCCGGATCACCTTCGACTGGTCGAGCAGGGTGAGCCTGCCCGAGACTTCCAGAACCCGCTGAATGACGAACATCACATCGGGCCGGCCCGCGTCATACTCGTCGAAGCAGAGCGCCGTGTTGGTTTGGAGCGCGTAAGGCAAGATGCCCTCGCGGAACTCGGTCACCTGCATGCCGTCCTTGATGACAATGGCGTCCTTGCCGACGAGATCGATCCGGCTCACGTGGCTGTCGAGGTTGATGCGGATGCACGGCCAGTTGAGCCGGGCCGCGACCTGCTCGATATGGGTGGACTTACCGGTGCCGTGATAGCCCTGAATCATCACGCGGCGGTTGTGCTTGAATCCGGCAAGGATGGCGAGCGTCACGTCCCGGTTGAACAGATAGTCGGGGTCGAGATCGGGAACGTGCTCGTCCGCTTGCGCGTAGGCCGGCACCTCCAAATCGCTGTCAATGCCGAAGACTTGGCGCACGGATACCGTCATGTCCGGCAAACCGGCGCCGTTCTGGGCAGCTTCAAGTGTCATGATCGATGATGAGCCTGTGTGTCGCGTTTCAGTGAGGGTCCCGGAATCCCGTAAAACCCTGATTTTGGTGGGGGCCGGCCCAGCGACCTATGCAAGCCCCGCCTGCCTTAGATAATTATAGGCTTGGATCACTTCGCGCAACTTGTCCTCCGAGGATCGGTCCCCCTCGTTGTGATCCGGGTGAAGCCTCTTAACCAACTCCTTGAAGCGGGCCTTGATGTCCCCCTTGGTGGCATTGTCCTCAAGATCGAGCTGACGCAGCGCCTTCTTCTCCAGGCGCTTGAGGGGCCGGTTCGGCGCCGCGCCGGGCTTCGCGCCGCCGGGCGCGTTCTCGCCAAACAGGCCGAAGGGGTCTTGGGCCTCGAAGCGGTGGGCGTAGCCGCCCTTGCGTGCGGCGGTTTTCGCCCGATTGCGCGCCCAGGAGTTCACGCCCACGAACCAGGTTGGGCGGTTGCCGATGGAGTCGCTCTTCTGCTGTTCGACCACGTCATCATCGGGCAAGCCCGAGAAGTAGTTGTAGCCCTTGTTATATGCGCGCACGTGGTCGAGGCAGTAGCGGTGATACTGGCCTTCGAGGCCACGGCCTTTCGGCGCCGGGTAGAGACCGGGTTCGCCGCACCCCTCCCACTCGCATTTGGGGCAGGTATCGCGCAGCAGACGGTTCTCGTCGGGCTTGACGCGGAGGCGGTCGAAGAATTTTGAATCGAGCTTCATGGAATCGGCATTATGGGAAGCTGTATTGGTCACAACAAGAATGGCTCCACGATGACAATAGCGATAGTCTGGCCGGTTAACTGCCGCGCACGGCATCGTTGGAACCGAGGACAGTCCTACGCATGAACGTCGAACAGTCGATTAAAGAGAAGTTAGCCCAAGCGTTCGCGCCGGTGGCGCTCGATGTGGTCAACGAGTCCCATCACCACGCGGGCCATGCGGGGTCACCCGGCACTGGCGAAAGCCACTTCGCCGTTAAAGTGGTGTCGGAAGCCTTCGCCGGCAAGTCGCGGGTGGAGCGCCACCGCATGGTGAATGCGGTTCTGGCCGACGAACTCGCGGGTAAGATCCACGCGCTCGCCATCACCGCGCTCAGCCCGGAGGAGGGCGCTCGGGCCTCATGAGGCCGCGTCGGTTTCCTTGGTCTCGGCGCGGTGCTTGTCCAGCGGCATCACGCGTAAGCTCGTGATGCGGTTGCGGTGGCGCTTCAAGACCTCGAAGCGGAAATCGTGGAAGGTGAAGGCTTGGCCCGGATTGGGGATGGTCTGCGCCTCGTGAATGACGAGTCCCGCCACGGTGGTCGCCTCATCGTCGGGCAGATCCCACTCCATGAGCCGGTTCACGTCGCGGATCGGCACCAGCCCGTCGACGATCAGCGAGCCGTCCGGTTGCGGTTTGGCGAGAGCCGCGGCGATGTCGGTCTCGTCGGTGATGTCGCCGACGATTTCCTCGATGATGTCCTCCAGGGTCAGCAGTCCCATCACCTCGCCGTACTCATCGACGACGATGGCGAAATGGGCTTTGCGCTTGAGGAAGGCGTTCAGCTGATCTTTCAGCGTCGTGGTGTCCGGCACGAACCAAGGCGGGGCGGCGAGCGTCATGACATCGATCTTGGAAACGTCGCCCTTTGAATCGCGCAAGGCCTGAAGCAGCGTCCGTGCATGCAGAACGCCGACGATCTCCTCGCGCTCGCCGCGCCAAAGCGGCAGCCTGGTATGCGGGCTCCTCAGCGCAGCATCGACGATCTCGCCGGGCGGCAGATCCGCGTCGATCGCGTCCATGTTGGTCCGATGCACCATGATGTCCGACACGGCGAGATCGCGCAGGTCGAGCACGCCGCCCAGCATGTCGCGATCGAGCTTCACCACGCCGCCTTCCTTGTGGTGCAGCTCGATGGCGCCTCTGATCTCTTCATGCGCCGACAGCACGTCGGCGTCATCGGCGATGGAGCTGCCGAACAGGCGCAAGGTATGGCGCACGAGGAACTGCAGTGTCGCGGTCACCGGCGCCAGCACGGCGACAAGCACTTTGAGAATCGGCGCCACGGCCAGCGCCATGCGGTCGGCGTTGAGGATGGCGTAGGTCTTGGGCAACACCTCGGCGAACACGACCACAACCACGGTCATGACGATGGTGGCGTAGACAACGCCGGCCTCGCCGAACAGCCCGAGAAAGAGGCTGGTGGCCAGCGCGGACGCGGCGATGTTGACAAGGTTGTTGCCCAGCAGGAGCGCGCCGATCAGCCGCTCGCGCGAGGAGAGCAGCCGGGTCACGAGCTTGGCCCGGACGTTGTCATCTTCCTCGAGCGCGTGCATGCGCGCGCGGCTCGCGGCCGTCAGGGCCGTTTCCGAACCTGAAAAGAAGGCGGAAACGACAAGAAGGCCAACGATAGCGCCGAGCGTAAGGCCCAATGCGAGGGTCATGCTCGCGCACACTCCCGCTTTAAAAAGTCGGTCACTTTCTCCATGGACACGTCGTTCTCGACGAAGGCTTGGCCGATGCCGCGCACGAGCACGAGCACCAGCTTGCCGCCGGTGACCTTTTTGTCCTGCGCCATGAGGCGCAAGAGCTCGCCGGGCGTCGGCGTGCCGCCGGGAATGGCGGCGATCTCGGTAGGAAGGCCCACGGCGCGGAAATGCTGCGCGACGCGCGCAGCGTCGTCTTCCGCGCACAAGCCGTGTTCGGCGGAGTAGGTGAAGGCGAGCCGCATGCCGATAGCGATGGCCTCGCCATGCAGCAGCCGGTCGGAGTAGCCGGCGAAGGCTTCCAGCGCATGGCCGAACGTGTGGCCGAGATTGAGCAGGGCACGCTTCCCACTCAGCTCGCGCTCGTCTGCGGCGACGATCTCCGCCTTGGCGCGGGCGCTCGTCTCAACGGCGTGGCGGCGCTTGCCGCCCTGGCCTGCGAAGACGTCGTTCCAGTTCTCCTCGAGCCAGACGAAGAACCGTGCATCTCCGAGGAGCCCGTATTTCGCCACTTCGGCGTAGCCCGCGCGAAACTCCCGGTCGCTCAGGGTCGACAGCAGCGAAACGTCGGAAAGCACGAGGCTCGGCTGATGGAAGGTGCCGATCAGGTTCTTGCCCTGCTTGGTGTCGATGCCGGTCTTGCCGCCGATGGCCGAGTCGACTTGGGCCAGGAGCGAGGTCGGCATCTGCACGACGCGCACGCCGCGGCGCAGGATGGAGGCGGCGAAGCCGGCAAGGTCGCCCACGACACCTCCGCCAAAGGCAATGACGCAGTCGCCGCGCTCGACGCCGAGATCGAGCAGCGTCTCGCACAGCTTGGCCAGCACGGGAAAGCTCTTGCTCGCCTCGCCGGGCGCGACCGTGGCCGAGCCGAGAAACACGCCTTCTTTCTCGAGGCTCGTCTTGAGCGGCGCGAGATGAAGGTCGGCGACATTTGCGTCACTGACGACGGCGAAGCGTGCACTGGGCAGAAGCGCCTTCAGACGCGCACCCGCGGCGCCGATGAGGTCCTCGCCGATGACGATCGCATAGCCGCGCTCCGCCAGTCTCAGGTCGATGCTCGTCTCGTTTGTACCGGCGGCGAGTCCCGCCGTGCTGTCGCCCATCAGTGCACCTTCTTGCGGCGCGGTTTTTGCGCGGGCATCGCATCGCAGCCGAGTTTTGCGGCGAGCGCGTCGATCACGTCGCCGACGATCACCTCGTGAGGCACTTCGCGGCTCTCAACGGTGATGTCGGCTTGTGCATAGACGGGATTGCGCTCTGCCATCAGCGTCTTCATTACGGTTTCGGGGTCGTCCACGGCAAGCAAGGGCCGGTTGTCGCGGCGCCCGACACGTTTCATGAGCACACGCAACTCCGCCTTGAGCCAGATCGAGATGCCGTCCGCCTCGATGGCGGCCCGGGTCTGCGGGTTCATATAGGCACCGCCGCCCGTGGCCAACACTTGGGGGCCGCTTTCCAAGAGTCGGGCAATGACCTTGCGCTCGCCGTCCCGAAAATAGCGCTCGCCATGCTCGGCAAAAATCTCTTTGATGCTCTGGCCCGCCGCCTGCTCGATCTCGCTGTCGGCGTCGGTGAAGGGCAGATCGAGCCAGTTCGCCAGGCGCCGGCCCACGGCCGTCTTGCCGGCGCCCATGAGCCCGATCAGCACGACGGAGCGCGTGCCCAGAAATTGGCGGATTTGCGCCAATTGCCGGTCGCGGTCCTTGCTATGTTCAGCCACGCGTAAGGTCATCTTCGCTGGGGGAGCCTTGATTTGTCCCATGCTGACAGGACAGTGTCGAATCGTCCATGATAGGGATTGTAGGGGGTTAAGGCGCCCGGTGGTTTTGAGTCATAATAGACCCCCTGCTGGGGACCAATAGACAGTTAGGAACACGAGCGCCTCGATGCCAACTTTGTTTCGTTTCCTCGCGGTTTTAGGGACGATCGCTGGTATCGTCGCGGGAAGCCTTTATGTGCTCGCCGAATACTTTCAGCCAGAGCCCAAGGAAATCTCCAAAGCTTTGCGCAACGTCAAGGCGGAGCCCCTCGCTGCGGACGCCACCGCTTCCACCACGCCGAAAGAGCCGTCCATCACCTTGCCGCCGACCCATCGCGCGCAATAGATCCGCGCCGCCGGCGAGGGGGTAGAGCCTTGGCCGGGACCAAGAACGCGAAGGCCGTACACGACTCCGAGCTTGCGCTCTTCCTCGACATGCTCATGGCCGAGCGCGGCGCCGCCGCCCACACCATCGACGCCTATACGCGGGACATCTCCGACTTTCTTGCCTTTCTCGCCGCCAAGAAGAGCAGCGCGGCAAAAGCCTCCGCCGATGATGTGCGCGCCTATCTCGAAAGTCTCGCGGGCAAGGGACTGGCGCCCACGTCGCGCGCCCGGAAGCTCTCGGCCATTCGCCAGTTTTTCCGCTTCCTGTTGGGGGAGGGGTTGCGTGCCGACGACCCGACGTCCGCCATCGACAGTCCGAAACTGGGCCGGCCGCTGCCGAAGATCCTTTCGCTCTCCGAGGTTGAGACCCTGATCGAAACCGCCAAGCTGGCCTGTGACACGTCGGCCGAGGGCGCCCCCCGCCGGCGGGCCCTGCGGCTCTATGCCCTGCTCGAGACGCTTTATGCCTCGGGCTTGCGCGTGTCGGAGCTGATCGCGCTGCCGCGCAACGTGCTCGCCGCGGACGACCGGGTGCTGACCATCACCGGTAAAGGCGGACGGGAGCGGCTCGTGCCCCTGAACGAGGCGGCGCGCGGCGCCCTGGCCGCGCATCTCGTGGCGCTTGAGGACGACGAGGGGCTTGCCGCGTCGTTGTGGCTGTTTCCCACCGGAGACGGCGGGCAGCACATCACCCGTCAGCGCCTCGGCCAGGAGTTGAAGGGGTTGGCGCTCGCCGCCAATCTCGATCCCGCCCGGGTCTCGCCGCATGTGCTGCGCCATGCCTTTGCCAGCCATCTCCTGGAAAGAGGGGCGGATTTGCGCACGGTCCAGCAGCTTCTGGGGCACGCGGACATCTCGACCACGCAGATCTATACCCATGTGATCGAGGAGCGCTTGCGCCGGCTGGTGGAGCAGCATCACCCGCTGGCTCAGGCTCACTTAACGAAACGGCGCTAGTCTCCGGGTTGAGGCGACGCGGCCGCCGGTTGACAGGCAGTCGTCACGAGGCCAATTACAACCGGATTTCCGTTGTCTTTCCTTTTGTCGTAAGGATGCCCGCTCGGGAAAATCCGGGTTTCCCAAGGGGTCTAGCCAAGCTGCATGCGTACATATCTCGATTTCGAAAAGCCGATCGCGGAGCTTGAGAGCAAGGTCGCCGAGTTGAAGGCGCTCTCGGGCGGCGATGAATCCGTGTCAATCAACGAGGAACTCACGCGGCTTGAGACCAAGGCGCGCGATGCGCTGGTGGCGACCTACGCGGAGCTCACGCCGTGGCAAAAGACGCAAGTCGCCCGCCACCCGGAGCGGCCGCATTTCAAGCATTACATCCAAGGCTTGGTTCGGGACTTCACGCCGCTCGCCGGCGACCGGTATTTCGCCGAGGATCAGGCGATCATTGGCGGCATGGGCCGGCTCGCGGGCCGCTCGGTCATGGTGCTCGGTCACGAAAAGGGCTCGGACACCGAAGGCCGCATCAAGCATAATTTCGGCATGGCCCGCCCCGAGGGCTACCGCAAGGCGGTGCGCCTGATGGAGATGGCCGACCGGTTCTCGTTGCCCGTTGTAAGCCTGGTCGATACGGCGGGCGCCTATCCCGGCATCGGCGCCGAGGAGCGCGGTCAGGCGGAGGCCATCGCGCGGAGCACCGATTGTTGCTTGCGGATCGGCGTGCCCATCGTCTCGCTCATCATCGGCGAGGGGGGCTCCGGCGGCGCGGTGGCCATCGCCACGGCAAACCGCATCTACATGCTGGAACACTCGATCTACACCGTGGCCTCGCCGGAGGCCGCCGCCTCGATCCTGTGGCGCGATTCGAGCCGGGCCCAGGACGCCGCGACCAACATGAAAATCACGGCTCAGGACCTGCTGCGGCTCGGAATCGTCGATGGAATCATCCCCGAGCCGGTGGGTGGGGCCCATCGGGACGGGGAGGGCGTGGTCAAGGCGGCAGGCGATGTGATTGTGAAGGCCATCGCCTCATTCGACGGCCTGTCTCCGGAGGAGATTCGCAAGGATAGGCGCGAAAAATTCCTCGCCATGGGTCGGGCCGACTGACCGCATTTTCGCCCAAAAAAGCGCCATCTTTTTAGTCCAACTCCCCCTAAGTAAGCGTATTATACCTTGCCGAAATCGGGGGAAGCCGAGGGCTTGGCGCGGGTCCCGCGCTAAGGTTCTCTTAACCCATCTCACTTGATCTTGGCCGAGGTGCGCGAGGGGCACTGCGTATGCTTCGCTCAAGGTTTGTCACAGCCGTTCTTACGGTCTGCGTGGTCGCGCTCGCGGCCGCGCTGTCTGGTTGTGGCAACTTTTCTCCGCCCTATATGAAGCCACTCTCGCCCCAGACACGCGCGCTGCTGGCCGAAAAGGGCATGACCGAGCAGCAGCCGATCCTCATCCGCATCTTCAAGGCTGAGTCCGAGTTGGAAGTCTGGAAACAGAAGGACGACGGCCACTACTACCACTTCAAGACCTATCCGATCTGCGCCTATTCCGGCGGCTTGGGCCCGAAGTTGAAGCAGGGCGATCGGCAGGCGCCGGAAGGATTCTATCTCATCGACAAGGATCTGATGAATCCGAAGAGCCAATATCACCTTGCCTTCAATATCGGATTCCCCAACGCCTATGACCGCGCGCTCGGCCGCACGGGTTCCAACCTGATGGTGCACGGTGATTGCACGTCGTCAGGCTGCTACGCCATGACCGACGCGGTGGTGGAGGAAATTTACATCCTAGCGCGCGAGGCGCTCACCAGCGGCCAGGAAAATTTCCAGCTCCACGCCTTTCCCTTCCGCATGACCGCGGCCAATCTGGCGGCGCAACGCGAGCATGATTGGTACGAGTTCTGGGCCAATCTGAAAGAAGGCTACGACTATTTCGAGACCACGCGCCTCGCGCCGAAGCTCGCGGTGTGCGGCAAACGCTATGTCGTGAATGCCGCCTTCGTCGACGGGAAGTACCCCAATCCGAGGGGCTCGTGCCCGCGCTACCAGAAGCTGCCCATGGTCGCGTTCAAGCCGCCGAAGCAGAGCGAGACGCCGAACATGTCCCATGCGTCGCTGGCGAAGCCTCTCGGCAGCACGCTCGACCTGAGCTTTGGAGCGATCACGCCGACATATCAGGCCATGACGCTGGGGCCGGCGACGCCTGCGCCTGAGAAAAAGACCAAGAAGAAATAGCCGGGCGCCGCGACGGCGGCACGCGCTGCGTTATAGTCCATCCTCTGGCCTCTTTCCTCTGGCGTGTGACTGGCGATGTTACGGTCCTTTCTCGTTTCACTTGTTGTCCTGGCGCTCGCGGGGGGTGTGTACTTCCTGTTCACGCCGCAAGGGCGGCAGCTCATCGACCGCGTCACCATCAATTGGGACCGTGCCGAATACAAGGCGCTGCACCGTGCCGGCAAGCCGTTGCCCGGCACGCCGGATCTCTCGCGCCTTGCCGCCAGGCTGGATCGTGCCGGGGTGAAGCCGGGGCTCCCGGTTCACCTGCGCATCTACAAGCTCGAATCTGAGATCGAACTTTGGGTGCAGAAGGACGGACGCTTCCAACTGTTCGCCACCTATCCGATCTGCATGTGGTCGGGACGCCTCGGTCCGAAGCTGCAAGAAGGCGACCGGCAGGCGCCGGAAGGCTTCTATACGGTCGACAAGGATGCTCTCAATCCGAATAGCCGGATGCATCTCTCGTTCAATCTCGGCTTCCCCAATGTCTATGACCAGAGCAGGGGCCGCACTGGCTCCTTCCTCATGGTCCATGGCGGCTGCGCGTCGATCGGCTGCTACGCGGTGACAGACGGCGTGGTGGACGAGATCTGGGCCTTCGTCACCAAGGCGCTGGATAACGGGCAGGACCGGATTCCGGTGCACGCGTTTCCCTTCCGCATGAGCGAGCGCAACATGCGCTTGCGGAGCGGCGATCAATGGAGCGGCTTCTGGGCGGACCTCAAGAAGGGCCACGACCTGTTCGAGACCTCGGGCGTGCCGCCGAAGGTGAGCGTATGCGAAGGCCGCTACGTGTTCGAACCGGGAAGCCTCGCGACGGTTGCAAGCGCGGTCGAGGAGCATTGCCCGCCGGAGATCGCCGGCAACTCGTAAGCTAGATCGGCCAAAAATAGAGAATGAGCGGCGTGCCGGCGAGCAGCACGAGGATGGAAAGCGGTAAGCCCAGCCGCCAATAGTCGCCGAAGCGGTAGCCACCGGGGCCCATCACCAGCGTATTGCACTGATGTCCGATTGGCGTGAGGAAGTCGCACGCGGCGCCGATGGCGACGGCCATGAGAAACGGGTCGGGATTGTAGCCGAGACCGGCGGCGAAGCTTGCGGCGATGGGCGCCATGATGAGCACGGTCGCGGCATTGTTGAGAAACGGCGTCACTGCCATGGCCGCTGCCATCAGCAGCAGCAGCGCGCCATAGGCCGGCAACGAGGACGCCGTCTCCGACAGCCACGCGGCGATGAGGTCGGTGCTGCCGGTCGTGCGCAATGCGTCACTCACCGGAATCAGCGCGCCGAGCATGACGAGGATCGGCCATTCGATCACGTCATAGGCCTCACGCAAGGATAGCGAACGGGCGACCAGCAGGATCACTGCGGCGCCGAAGAATGCGACGGCGACAGGCACCACGCTGAACGCGACGAGACCCATGGCGACGGCAAGAACGCCGATCGGCACGAGGCTCCCTTTGCGGCCGATCCGCAGATCGCGCTCGGCAAGCGGCAGCAAATGCAGCTCACCCAGCGTCTCGGGCATGGCGGAGAGGCTGCCCTGGAGCACGACCACGTCGCCCGCGCGCAGCTTCACGGTGCGCAGGCGGTTGGCAATACGCCTTCCCGTTCGGCTCACGGCGAGCAGGTTGAGGCCGTGGCGGTCGGCGAGCTTCAACTGGCCGGCCGAATACCCGATCAGCTGAGAATCGGGCGTGATGACCGCCTCCATGATGCCGACATCGTCGCTCGGCGTGTCGCGTTCCTTGTTCTCCTCGTCGCGGATCAGGGTCAGCTTCTCCAGCGCCACGATGCGTTCGAGCGCCGAAGGCTCGCCGCGCAGGATCAGGATATCGTCTGGCCTGATGATGGTGTTGCCGCCGGGATCGAAGCGCCGCTTGGGTCCCCGCAGAAGGGCGATGACCTCGACGTCGCCCTCACCGAGGTCCTCGAGCGCCTTCACGGTAATGTCCGCGGCGGGCGAGTCCTTCGGCACGGAAACCTCGGTGGTGTAGCCTTCCAGCTTGAAGGCCACGTCCATGGACACGATCCCCTTGCGGTCGGCGGGCAGCAGCCGCCAGCCGAAGATCAAAAACACAAAGCCCAACGCGGCGAGGATCGCGCCCACCGGCGCGAAATCGAACATGTGAAACGGCTCGCCGAGAATCTGTTCGCGCACGCGCGACACGATGATGTTTGGCGAGGTGCCGATCAGGGTGACGATGCCGCCGAGCAAGGCGCCGAACGACATGGGCATCAGCAGCGAGGACGGCGAGGTGCCCGTGCGGCGGGCCACCTGAAATGCGATCGGCATCAGCATGGCCAGCGCGCCGATATTCTTGACGAAGCCCGACATCACCGTGACCGAGCCGACGAGAGCCGCGACCTGGCGGTATGTATCCGTAAGATAGGGACCGAGCTTGCGTACCACGCGTTCGATCACGCCGGAGCGGCCGACCGCGGCGCTGACAAGCAGCGCGCTGGCTACGATGATGACGATATCGTCGCTGAATCCTGAGAAGGCTTTCTCGGGCGGGACGATGCCGGCGGCGATGGTCGCCAAGAGCGCGAGCAGCGCCACCAAGTCGTAGCGCAAGCGGCCCCAGATGAAGAGCGCCATCATGGCGATCACGATTGCGAAGGCGAGCGCCTGGTCGAGCGTCATGCGGCTTGAAAAATCCCCTTGAGAGTCCCCGAACTACAAGCGCCGGAACGGCCTAACGGTTCCCGCTCTTGCGAGAGGCCGCGCGGATCAAGCCCCATCAGGCCTTATTAACCGAAGGCGCCGTGGCAGTGCTTGTATTTCTTGCCGGAGCCGCAAGGGCACAGCGCGTTGCGCTGAACCTTACCCCAGGTCGAGGGATTGGCCGGATCGACGGCCGCGGCGGCTGGTTTGCGGGCGCGCGCGGGCTTGACCGCGCCGCCGCCTGCGGGCCCGGCACCCGCCGCTTCCAAGGCGAACTCGTCTTCGCCGGTGGTTGGATCGAAGTGATGGGCCTCCATGGGCGGTAAGTCCGCCCCCTCCAGAGAAGGAGCATCATCTTGGGGGGCGAGCTCCACATGCATCAGCTGCCCGGTCACCGCTTCGCGCAGACGGGAGAGCATCCCCTCGAACAGGGTGAAGCTCTCGCTCTTGTACTCGTTGAGCGGGTCACGCTGGCCGTAGCCGCGCAGGCCGATCACCTGGCGCAGATGCTCGAGCGTGATGATGTGCTCGCGCCACAGCCCGTCGATGGTCTGCAGCAGAACGGCGCGCTCGAGCTGGCGCATGATCTGCGGGCCGAACTGCGCCGCCTTCTTGGCGGCGGCTTCGTCGGTTGCCTTGATCAGCCGCTCGTGGATTTCCGCCTCGCCGATGCCTTCCTCGTCGGCCCAATCGGCGACGGGCAGATCGAGGCCGAAGATGTTGTTTACCTGGTCCTTCAGCCCGGCGAGGTCCCACTGTTCGGGGTAGGACTTTTCGGGGATCGCTTGGGCGACCAGGTCGTCGACCACGTAGCGGCGCATCTCGGCGACGGTCTCGTTCAGGTCCGCGTCGCCCAGGAGCTCGCGGCGCTGCTCGAAGATCGCCTTGCGCTGGTCGTTCATCACATTGTCGAATTTGAGCAGGTTCTTGCGAATGTCGAAGTTGCGCGCCTCGACCTTCGCTTGCGCCTTCTCCAGCGCCTTGTTGATCCAGGGGTGGACGATGGCTTCGCCGTCCTTGAGCCCGAGCGTGCGCAGCATTCCGTCCATGCGCTCCGACCCGAAGATGCGCATGAGGTCGTCCTCGAGCGACAGGAAGAAGCGGGAGCGGCCCGGGTCGCCTTGGCGGCCTGAGCGGCCGCGCAGCTGATTGTCGATGCGCCGGCTTTCGTGACGCTCGGTGCCGATCACGTAAAGGCCGCCCGCATCGAGCGCCTCTTTTTTCTTCTTGGCGATGTCGGCCGCGATCTCGGTGCGCCTCTTCTCGATCTCCTCCGGCGTGGGCTCCTTGCCCTTCTCCGCCTGCTCGGCGAGCCAGCTCTCGATTTGCATATCGGGATTGCCGCCAAGTTGAATATCGGTGCCGCGGCCCGCCATGTTGGTGGCGATGGTCACCGAGCCCGGCACGCCGGCCTGGGCGATAATAAACGCCTCTTGCTCGTGATAGCGCGCGTTGAGCACGTTGTGCGGAACCTTGTCCTTCTTTAGCAGCTCCGACAGCACCTCGGACTTTTCGATGGAGGTGGTGCCCACCAGCATGGGCTGGCCGCGCTTCTGGGCGTCCTTGATGAGCTCGATGATCGCCAGATATTTCTCGTTCGCCGTGCGATAGACCTCGTCGTCCTCGTCGTTGCGGACCATGGGCATGTTGGTCGGCACCTCGACCACGTCGAGGCCGTAGATGTCCATGAACTCGTCCGCCTCGGTGGCCGCCGTACCGGTCATGCCGGCGAGCTTCTCATAGAGGCGGAAGTAGTTCTGGAAGGTGATGGTGGCGAGCGTCTGGTTCTCGGGCTGGATGGTCACATGCTCCTTGGCCTCGAGCGCCTGGTGCAGACCTTCCGAATAGCGCCGGCCGGACATCATGCGGCCGGTGAACTCGTCGATGATGACGACCTCGTCATTCTTCACGATGTAGTCGCGGTCGCGCAGGAACAGCTTGTGGGCGCGCAGCGCCTGCTGCACGTGATGCACGATGCTGACGTTTTCCACGTCGTAGAGCGACTCGCCCTTCAGCAGGCCGGCCTCGCTCAAGAGCTGCTCGACATGCTCGTTGCCCGCTTCGGTGAGCGTCACGTGGCGGGTCTTCTCGTCGAGCTCGTAGTCCCCTTCGACCAGCTTGGGAATGAACACGTCGATGGTGGTGTAGAAGTCCGAGCGGTCGTCGAGCGGCCCGGAAATGATGAGCGGCGTGCGCGCTTCGTCGATGAGAATGGAGTCCACCTCGTCGACGATGGCGAAGAAGTGGGCGCGCTGCACCATCTCCTCTTTGGTGTACTTCATGTTGTCGCGCAGATAGTCGAAGCCGAATTCGTTGTTCGTGCCGTAGGTGACGTCGCAGGCATATTGCGCCTTGCGTTCCGCGTCGTTCATGTCGTGCACGATGGTGCCGACGGTGAGCCCCAGAAATTCGTAGACGGCGCTCATCCAGGCGGCGTCGCGGCTGGCCAAATAGTCGTTGACGGTGACGACATGGACGCCGCGGCCGGCGAGAGCGTTGAGATAGACGGGCAGGGTGGCGACAAGCGTCTTGCCTTCACCGGTCTTCATCTCGGCGATGCGGCCCTCGTGCAGCACCATGCCGCCGATCAGCTGCACATCGAAATGGCGCTGATGAAGCGTGCGCTTGGCGGCCTCGCGGACCGTGGCAAAGGCTTCCGGGAGCAAATCGTCGAGGGTCTCGCCGTCGGCGAGGCGCTTGCGGAATTGGTCGGTTCGGGCGCGAAGGTCTTCGTCGGACAGCGCGGCGGTTTCGGGTTCAAGCGCGTTGATGGCCTCGACCGCGCTTGTGAACGTCTTGAGCCTACGGTCGTTGGCGGAGCCGAAGACTTTGGTGGCGAAGTTGCCGAAGGAAAGCATCGAACCTTATGCCTCTTATGGCCTGAGCCGGGCCGATTGGGGCTGTGGTGAAACAAACCCTCTAGGTCCGTGGCTGACGATGTGTGGCAATCCCCGGCGAATGCTCGCCAAACCGTCTTCGGAAAATGACGAAAAATGCCGGGGATCAACGCGGTTGAGACATAAGAGGCGCCCTTACCCTTGTCAACGCGACGTGGGGGAGCAGGCGGCGGCTCAGGCCGGCTCCTTGGCGGCCGGAGCGCCGGCCCTGCCGATGTCGTCCAGGTGCTTTTGGAGGGAGAGCTTGCTCAAGCTGGCAAGCGGCAGGTTGACGAAGATCGAGATGCGCTGGTTCAGCATACGGAAGCAGTCGTCGAAGGCGAAGGCCTTCTCCGCTTCGGTGCCCTCCACAGCGGCAGGATCGGGCAAACCCCAATGGGCGGTCATGGGCTGGCCCGGCCAGACGGGACACACCTCGTTCGCGGCGTTGTCGCACACGGTGAACACGAAATCGAGCTTCGGCGCGTCCGGGCCGGCGAACTCTTCCCAGGATTTGGAGCGGAGGCTCGAGACGTCGAAATTCGTCTTTCGGAGCAGGTTCAGCGCCCGGGGATTGACTTCACCGGTCGGCATGCTGCCGGCGCTATAGGCGTGAAATTTGCCCATCCCCTCGCGGTTCAGCAGGCATTCGGCCAGGATCGAGCGGGCCGAGTTGCCGGTGCACAAGAAGAGCACGTTCAACGGGTCGTGACTGTTGGCAGCGTTCATGGCGGTTTCCTCCAGTTATTCCGAACAACACGCAGAGAGTGTGGACTCGATCACCGGCCCGCAAACGGCAGGCTCGCCTTGGCAGCAATCTTCCACCAGGAAGGAGAGCAGGGCCCGGGTGCCATCGAGGTCCACGGCGTAGATCACGGAACGGCCGGCTTTCCGGGCCTGCACGAGCTTGGCGCGGCAGAGGATGGCAAGGTGAGATGACATTGTGTTGTGAGGCACGCCGAGTGCCCGGGCGATATCGCCGGCGGCCATTCCCTTGCTGCCGGTGCGGATGAGCAGGCGAAAGACTTTGAGCCGGCTTTCTTGGGCCAACGCGCTCAAGGCGGATACGGCGTGGGATATGTCCATAATTCTGGAAATATAGACGAGAATGGGCGGGCGTCAATTCCTGCCGCTTGGCAATGGCCGGGGCCAACGCTAAGAAGGGCGTTGGGGGAAGCGCCCAAACCCGCGCGCCACGCCATTCGTTGAGCGAATGGCGCGCAGAAGACGAAGGATAAAATCCTGTGAAAACTTGGTCAGCCTTGCTGCTCCTCGCAGCGTCCGTTTCTTTTGTGCCTCTCGCCACCGCTGCCGACGACGCCGTCGTGGCCCGTGTCGATGGGGTGGATATCAAGCAGTCCGATCTCGACTTCGCCGCCTCCGAGGTGGGTCCTCGGCTGGGCAATTACCGCCCCGAGGACCGCAAGCGCGTGCTTCTGCAATTCGTCATCGAGAACGAGCTGATGGCCGCGGCCGGCAAGAAGGAGAATCTGGACCAGACCGACAACTTCGACGCACGGGTCAAGTATCACCAGCGGCGCGCACTGCGCGATGCATACTTTGACGCGAGCATCTCCGGCGCGGTGGAAGAGGCGGACGCCAAGAAGATCTACGAAGACAAGATCGCCAAGACAAAGCCGGAGCAGGAAGTGCATGCCCGGCATATTCTCGTCAGCACCGAGGACGAAGCGAAAAAGGTGAAGGAACGCCTGGAGAAGGGTGAGGACTTCGCCGCTGTTGCCAAGGAAACGTCGAAGGACACGAACGCCGAAGGCGGCGATCTCGGCTTCTTTTCCCGCGGCCAGATGCTGAAGCCGTTCGAGGAGGCGGCCTTCGCGCTCGACGTTGGCAAAATTTCCGATCCGGTGCAGACGCAGTTCGGCTGGCACATCATCAAGGTCGAGGAAAAGCGCGATCAGAAGCTGCCGAGCTTCGATGAGGTCAAGGAAGCCATCAAGACCCAGCTCGTGGCCCAGAAGGCGCAGGCCGTGGTCACGGATTTGCGAAACGGGGCCGAGATCGAGATCGTCGACCCGGACATCAAGCGGTCCATGGACGACGCCGCTATGCGAGGCGAAGCGCCGCCCCTGCCCGATGAAGAATTCGACGAGGACCATTAAGCCTCCAGCGATGAGCCTTGGCTAAGATCTCGCCTTTCGCGCCACCCGACCTGCCCGCGCTACCGGCGATCGAGGGGGTGCGCTTGGCCGCCTGCGCGGCCGGTATCCGCTATCCTGGACGCACGGATCTCCTGCTCGCCCTCTTCCAGCCGACGACCACGGTCGCCGGCGTGTTCACGAGGTCAAAGACCGCATCCGCGGCGGTCGAGTGGTGCCGGGAGCATTTGCGCCACGGCATGGCGCGCGCGCTGGTGGTCAATTCCGGCAACGCCAACGCCTTCACCGGCATGCGCGGACGCGAGGCGGTGAAAGAGACCGCGCAGGCCGCGTCGCGCGTGGCCGATTGTCTCGAGGCGGACGTGTATATCTCGTCCACCGGGGTGATCGGCGAACCGCTCGATCCCGGCAAGTTCGTCGGCCGGCTTGCCGAGCTTGCCGATCGGGCCGAGCCGGACGCCTACCAGATGGCGGCACGGGCGATCATGACCACCGACACGTTCCCCAAGCTCGCCACGCGGACTTGCGAGATCGGCGGGGTCACGGTGACGCTCAACGGCATCGCCAAGGGCGCGGGCATGATCGCGCCGGACATGGCGACCATGCTGGCCTATCTGTTTACGGACGCGGCGATTGAACCTGCCGCGCTCCACGAAGTCATGGCGCCGCTCGTCGAAGACAGCTTCAACGCCATCACCATCGACAGCGACACCTCGACCAGCGACACGGTGCTGCTGTTCGCCACCGGCGCGGCGGCGACGCGCGGTGCCCCGCGGATCGCGCATGGCGATGACCCCCGCCTCGAAGGGTTCCGTGCGGCGCTGTTCGATCTGATGCGCGATCTCGCCCATCAGATCGTCAAGGACGGCGAGGGGCTCACCAAATTCGTGAAAGTGACGGTCACCGGCGCCGAGTCGAAGGCAGCCGCCCGCGTCATTGCCAAGTCCATCTGCAACTCTCCTCTGGTGAAGACGGCTCTTGCCGGCGAGGACCCGAATTGGGGCCGCATCGTCATGGCGGTCGGCAAGGCGGGCGAGCGGGCCGACCGCGACAGGCTGGCGATCTGGTTCGGCGATATCGAGGTGGCCAAGGACGGCGAGAGGGCGTCGACCTATGAAGAGGCGAAGGGCGCGGCCTATATGAAGCGTCCCGAGATCGATATCGCCGTTGACGTGGGCGTGGGTGAGGGGCGGGACACCATGTGGACCTGCGATCTCACCAAAGAGTATATCGCCATCAACGCCGACTATCGGTCGTAAGCCGCGCATGGGGCACGACGGCGGAAAGCGCGTCATGCTCGTTGCGGCCTGCGTGTTGATCGATGCGCAAGACCGCCTGCTCATCACCCAGCGGCCGGAAGGAAAGCCGCTCGCGGGCCTGTGGGAGTTCCCGGGCGGCAAGGTGGAAAGGCACGAGACCCCCGAGGCCGCGCTGATCCGGGAACTCAAAGAGGAGCTCGGAATCGCGGTATCGGAGCCGGGACTCATTCCCTTAACTTTTGCCAGTCATGCTTACCCCTCGTTTCATCTGCTCATGCCGGTCTACGCGTGCCGGCGCTGGCAGGGAGACATGACGGCGCATGAGGGCCAGGCGCTCGCCTGGGTCGGCGCCGAAGCGCTGTCCGCCTACGCCATGCCGCCGGCGGACGAACCATTGAAAGAGACGCTGCCAGGTCTCTTGAGACTGCTAGGGGAGAGCGATGCGGGCGACTGAGAACGAGCAGCAAGAAGGCTTCAAGGCACGGCTCGGGACTGTGCTGTGCGCCTTTGCGTCGGATTGCTCCGGCGCCACGATCGTCGAGTATGCCGTCTTATTGGCCGGTCTCTGCGCTGCCGTCCTAGCCGGGGTCGCTGCGTTGGGAGGTGGCTTAGAGACCGCTTTCGGACAAATCGCCGGGTTGCTCGGCTAGACGTTTCTATCCTTCTTCGTCTTTGGATGTTTTTCGGAACGGTGCCTTGTCGCCGGCCGCATGCTCCTGCGTGTGAAGGGCGTCGGCGAGCCGCGCCCGCGCGCTGCCGGGCTTCAACGGCTGCTGCTGACTGGCATGCGGCGCCCATCCGCTGAAGAACACGAATTGGAATGTCGCGGCGATCTTGCCGTCCGGCGTGCTGTATCGTTCGCGATAAATGTCCTCGGCACGCGTTAGCGTGCGGCGCGGCAGGGGCGCCTTGCTGCGGGCCGTCAACACATTGCCGCCGCCAAGGGCGCGCACCTCGCGCATCAGTTCGCGCGGCGAGGGGTAGACGACGGTCAGTTCCTCCGCGTCCGCCACCGGCAGGGCGAAGCCCGCCCGCTGAAGCAGCGCTCCGTAAGCGCGCACGTCGCCAAACGGCGAGACGCGCGGGGAGGCGCCCCCCTCCAACTCGCCTTCGGCCTCGAGCAGGCATTCGCGCAGTTCGATCAGCGCCCGGGCACCGAGGGCCGCGGCCATGAACAAACCATCGGGAGCGAGCGCCCGCCGGATTTGGATGAGGCTGCCGGGCAGGTCGTTGACGCGGTGCAACGCCAGACCAGAGACGACGAGGTTCAGGCTTGCGTCCTTGAAAGGAAGCAGATCCTCGTCGCAGACAAGCGCCGGCCGGGGGCACAGCGCGGCGTAGTCGTACACGCTCTCGGCATAGATCATCTCGCCCACGGATGGCAGCGCACCGACGGTGCGGCCCAAGAGACCGTGAAAGGCCCCGAGATCGAGGGCGCGCGGGAAGTCTCGCAGCATGATCTCAACGCGCTCGGCGATCTCGCGGGCCACATGCGCAATCAGAAACTCGCGCTCCGCGACCTCGTGGGCAAAGCGGGCGCGGCGCTGGCGCAGCAGGCGACGGTCGAAGAGGGTCTGGTCGTTGCTCATGACGCCTCCCGCGCGGTTCTCCGGCGCTGTATGATGCGTGCCATGTCGATGAGCCAAATACAGTCTCCGCGCAGGCTCGCGTGGCGCTCGGCGCTCGGCGCGGCCGCGGATCTGTTGCTGCCGCCGGTGTGCATCGGCTGCCGGGCGCGCGTCCAGTCCCATGGGCTTCTGTGTGGCGATTGCTTCGCCGGAATCGAGTTCATCGCGCCTCCTCTTTGCGCCCGGCTCGGCGTGCCGCTGCCTTACGACGTGGGCACGCCGTCCTTGTCGGCGGCGGCGATCGCCGCGCCCCCAGTCTACGACCGGGCGCGGGCCGTGGCGCGCTATTCGCAGACCATGCGCGATCTGATCCAGAGCTTCAAATATCGCGACCGGCAGGAGGGGCTCGCCCTTTTCAGGCGCTGGATGGCACACGCGGGCGCCGAGCTTCTGGCCGACGCCCATCTGATCGTTCCGGTGCCGCTCTATCGCTCGCGCCTGTGGTGGCGGCGCTTCAACCAGTCCGCCCTTTTGGCCCAAGGCGTGGCGCGGCTGGCGAGCGTCCCTGCAGATTGCTTCGTGCTCAAGCGCGTGCGGCGAACGGCAAGTCAGGTGGGGCTTACGGCCGAGCAGCGCAAGCGCAACGTGGCCGGCGCATTTAGGGTGGACCCGGCGCGCAAGTCCGAGCTCAAGGGCAAAAAAATTGTCGTGGTCGACGACGTCATCACGACCGGCGCCACGGCCGAAGCGTGCGCGCGCGTGCTCAAGCGGGCCGGTGCGGCCCGGGTCGATGTCTTGGCGCTGGCGCGCGCCGTGGAGCCGGCCGCCTTCGTGCTTTAGGCGCGGCTTTCGCGGAGCCTTGCGCCGGTGCCGATAAAGTCCCAGTTAGCGTTTATGATCGTACTTTACACGACGAAATTCTGCGGCTTCTGTTCCGCGGCGAAGCGCCTTCTGGCCAAGAAGGGCCTCGTCTTCGAGGAGATTGATGTGGGCTTCGATTCTGCCAAGCGGGTGGAGATGACGCAGCGTGCCGGCGGCATGCGCACCGTGCCGCAAATCTTCATTCATGACCGGCACGTCGGCGGTTACAACGAACTCGCCGCGCTCGATCGCGACAACCAACTCGAGGCGTGGCTCGCCAACGACCCTGCCGCGTTGCCCTCCGACACCCTCGGGGATCTTTCAGAGCAATGAGCGCATCCTCCGGCACGCCGTTTCGTGCGGCCCTGGTCCAGCTCCGGGCAGGCCGCGCCATCCAGCCCAATCTCGATCAGGCCGAGGCGTTGATCCGCCAGGCGGCGCGCGGCGGTGCGCAGTATGTGCAGACGCCGGAGAATACCGCGCTCATGGAGCTCGAACCCGAGCTTGTCTTGAAGCAAGTCCAGCCGGAGGACGAAAGCGTGCCGCTCGCGCGCTTGCGGGCGCTCGCGGGCGATCTCGGTATTTGGCTGCATGCGGGCTCTCTCGGCATCAAGATTGACGCCGCGCGGGTCGCCAATCGCTCCTATTTGCTGGATCCCCGCGGGGAGATCGCCGCGCGTTACGACAAGCTGCATATGTTCGACGTGGATTTGGCGAACGGGGAGTCCTATCGCGAGTCCCAATATTACGGACCTGGCGCAAAGGCGGTCCTGGCGGACCTGCCTTGGGGGCGGCTCGGCATGACGATCTGCTATGATCTGCGCTTCCCGGCGCTCTACCGCGCGCTTGCCACGGCGGGCGCCAACCTGATCGCCATCCCGGCCGCTTTCACCAAGCAGACGGGGCAGGCGCATTGGCACGTGCTGGTGCGGGCGCGCGCCATCGAGACCGGCGCCTTCGTCTTCGCCGCCACGCAAGGGGGCTTGCACGAGAACGGCCGGGAGACGTTCGGGCACTCCATGATCGTGTCGCCATGGGGGGAGATCTTGGCCGAGGCCAGCGAAGACCCCGGCGTCGTCTTCGCCGACATCGATCTTGGCCTCTCCGGGGAGGCCCGGGCGCGGATCCCCGCGCTCAAACATGGACGTCCCTTCGAGATCGAGCTCGCGGGCGCCGCGCAAGGCGCTGCGCGGAAGGAGGCGTCGTGATCCGGTTCGCGCTCACCTGCGAAGATGGACACGTCTTCGACGCCTGGTTCTCGTCGGGCGACTCCTATGACGAGCAGACGGAAGCAGGCGTGATCGTCTGTCCGGACTGCGGCAGCGTGGAGGTGCGGAAAGCTCCCATGGCGCCGGCGGTGCTTCGCGGGCGAGGTCAGGCGCCTGCGCCGGAAAACGAATCAGTTGCCTTGGCGGCCGGGAAACAGACCTACGCCTTCTTGAAGGGCCTGCGCGCGCATCTGGAGGCCAACGCCGACGATGTCGGGAAAAATTTTCCGGAAGAGGCCCGCAAGATCCACTACGGCGAAAAAGAAGAGCGCAATATTTACGGCGAGGCCAGCGCGGAAGAGGCTAAGGCCTTGCACGAAGAGGGAATTCCGGCTCTGCCCTTGCCCAAGCTGCCCGAGGAACACAATTAATCTAAAAGCGTTGCCATAGTCCGGTTGCCTTTCGGCGGTAACGTCTTGTTTGGGGGCCTCGGGTACAAAAAAGACGCAACTTCTCGCGAGGCACCCTGGTAAAGCCTTGTTGGCCCTGTATTCTGAGGCTGCCGGGCGGTGGTTTGCGTAAACCAGGGAACGAACGATGCGCCTCTTTCTCATGCGACCCCGAAATCTGACCTTTCTCGCGGCCGCCGCTCTCGCGGCAGTCCTGTTTGCGAGCCCCGCAAGCGCCGAGCCCTCCGCCGGTGCCGCAACGACCCCGGACCTCGATCTCAGCGAGCCTTCGGCCCTTGCCGGTCCCCAGGAGCAGGAGGACGCGCTCTCGTCACAGCCGGAACCCGTGTATCCGGACGGCGAACCCGACATCGAGACGGTCGAGAGCGACGACGCGGATGAGGATGCCGCGCCGTCCGCCCCCATCGTCGTGGCGAATATCGACAAGAGCCGGCAGGAGATGACCGTCTTCGTCGACGGCGTCGAGACCTACACTTGGCCGGTGTCCACCGGCATTGGCGGCTATTCGACCCCGTCGGGCGAGTTCACCACCAGCTCGATGAACAAGATTTGGTACTCCAGGCAGTGGGACAACGCGCCCATGCCGCATGCCGTGTTCTTCACCAAGAAGGGGCATGCGATTCATGCCACCAATGAGACGAAGAAGCTCGGTAAGCCCGCGTCGCATGGCTGCGTGCGGCTGTCGCCTAAGAACGCCGAAACCTTCTTCAATCTGGTCAAGGAGACCGGGCTCGAGAATACCCAGGTGGTGCTCACGGGCGAGACGCCGGGCGGCGAGTACAAGATCACACAGCCTCAGCGGGACAATCGGCGCCGCGACCCTTACGGCTATTACGACCGCTACGGCTATTACGAAGAGCAGCCGCCGGTTCAGCGCCAACGCCGCCGCCTGTTCCAGCCCTATTATCAGGCGCCGCCGCCGCAGCAATATCAGCAGCAGCCGCGCCGCAAGCGCTGGTTCTTCCGCAACTAGCGGGGGACTAGCCGGCCTTCTTCGTCGCCGTCACGAAATAGTTCACGTCGGTGTCGCGCGAGAGGCTCCAGTGGTCGCCGAGCGGGTCGTAGACCATGCCGGTCGTATCGGAAAGGCTGAGACCGGCGCCGCTCAAGGCAGCCTTCAATTCGTCGGGCCTGACGAAACGCTCCCATTGATGGGTGCCCGCGGGGACCCAGCGCAATATGTATTCGGCGCCGACGATGGCCAGCGCATAGGCTTTGAAGGTGCGGTTCAGGGTGGAGAGGATCATGAGGCCGCCGGGCGCGACCAGGGGGGCGATCCGCTTCAAGAAGGCCGGGACGTCCGGCACATGTTCGACCACTTCCAGCAGCAGCACCGCGTCGAATTGACGGCCCGCTTCCGCCAAGGCCTCCGCGGTCGTCGCTTCATAGGCGATCTGGAGGCCGGCGACGCTTGCATGGGCCTTCGCCGCTTCGATCGTCTCTTCGGCCGGATCGATGCCGGTGACCTCGGCGCCGAGACGGGTCAAGGGCTCAGCGACAAGCCCGCCACCGCAGCCGATATCGAGCACGCTTAAGCCCGTCAGGCTCGGCGGCGCCTTGGGATCCCTCCCGAAATGGGCGCAGAGCCGGTCCCGGAGATAGGTGAGGCGGGTCGGGGTGATCTTGTGGAGCGGCCGGAACGGGCCCTTCTCGTCCCACCATTCGTTGGCGAGCTTGGCGAAGCGGGCTACCTCGTCGCGATCGAGCGTGGCGGAGTTGTTGGGGGCCGCGGTCATCGGGGCATTGGCCGTGCCGCTTGGGTGCCTGTCAAGGCGCGTTCCCCGCTCCCTCTTTAGAGGGAGGGACACATGTTGCGGCGGTGAGCCCTTATCAGTAGAAAGAGCCGAATTTGCCGGCCGGTCCAGAAGAAGGGCCGGCCCTCTTGTTGTGAGCAGCCATGTCCTTGCTGGTGTTGAAATTCGGCGGCACGTCGGTGGCCGACCTCGAGCGCATCCGCAACGTCGCCGCGCATGTGAAGCGCGAGGCGGACGCCGGGCATGCCTGCGCCGTGGTGGTCTCGGCCATGGCCGGGCAGACCAATCAGCTCGTCTCTTGGGTCGAAGAAGCCTGGGGCTACAAAGCGCGCAGCCAGAACGGCGCGGAGGCTTCCGCCCTCTACGACACGCGCGAATACGATGCCGTGGTCTCTTCCGGAGAGCAGGTCACCTCCGGCCTTTTGGCGCTGGTGCTCCAGGCCATGGGCGTCAACGCCCGTTCCTGGCAGGGCTGGCAGATTCCGGTCCGGACCGACGCGGCGCACCGGGCGGCACGCATCACCGGCATCGACGTGATCGAGATCAAGGACCGCATGCTCGCCGGCGAGGTGGCGGTGGTCGCCGGCTTTCAGGGGATCGCGCCTGGAAATCGGATCGCTACCCTCGGCCGGGGCGGCTCGGACACGAGCGCGGTGGCTTTGGCGGCTGCCCTCCAGGCTGATCGCTGCGATATCTATACGGACGTGGACGGGGTCTACACCACCGACCCCCGCGTGGTGCCGAAAGCGCACCGGCTGGACCGCATCTCCTACGAGGAGATGCTAGAAATGGCCTCGCAAGGAGCGAAGGTGCTGCAAACGCGCTCCGTGGAGCTCGCCATGCAAAAAGGCGTGCGCGTGCTGGTGCGCTCCAGCTTCGAGGCGCCGGACCTCCCCGGTAACGGCAATGCCGAGACGGGCGAGGGGATCGGGACACTAGTTTGCCATGAGGATGAGATCGTGGAGCAGAACGTCGTCAGTGGAATTGCTTATGCGCGGGACGAGGCCAAGGTGACCCTGCTCAAGGTGGCCGACAAGCCGGGCGTTGCGGCGCAGGTCTTCGGCCCCTTGGCCGATGCGCATATTAATGTCGACATGATCGTGCAGAACGTCTCCGAGGACGGACGCTCCACCGATCTCACCTTCACGGTGCAAAGCGCCGATCTCGACCGGGCGCTGGAAGTCTTAAGGAAGGCGAAGGACGCCATCGGCTATCTGGACCTGCGCGGCTCGACCGATATCGCCAAGGTTTCGGCCATCGGCGTCGGGATGCGAAGCCATGCGGGCGTCGCCGCGCAAATGTTCAGCGCGCTTGCCGAAAAGGGCATCAATATCGAGGCGATCTCGACCTCCGAGATCAAAATCAGCGTGTTGATCGATGCGGCTTATGCCGAGCTTGCGGTGCGAACTTTGCATTCCCTATTTGGGCTGGACGGCCGCTAGGGGCCAAAAAGGGGCTAAGCTGGGCTTCGATCTCTAGAAGGCTCGGTCGGCCGCGGAAGCGGAGGCCGGGAACTTATTGCCATGCCTGCGTCAGTTGGTGCTCCAAGACAGATGCTCCGCCGCCTTCGGGAGGTGATGGCGGAGCATGAGAGCGCGCAGGCGCGCCTCGACAAGGTGGTGATGCTGATCGCCTCCAATATCGTGGCCGAGGTGTGCTCGCTCTATCTGCGGCGCCGCGACGGCTCCCTCGAATTGGTGGCTACCGAGGGCCTGAACCCGGGCGCGGTTCACAACACGCATCTGAAGCCCGGCGAGGGTCTGGTGGGGCTCGTCGCCGAGCAGGCCGAGCCAAAGCAGTTCGCCGACGCCCAGCATCATCCGGCCTTCTCCTATCGGCCGGAGACGGGGGAAGAGGCCTATCACTCCTTCGTCGGCGTGCCGATCCTGCGCGGCGGTCACACGATTGGCGTGCTGACCGTGCAGAACCGCACCATGCGCCAATATGGCGACGAGGAGGTGGAGGCGCTCCAGACCACGGCGATGGTCATCGCCGAGACGCTGGCTGCGGGCGGCATCGTGTCCGACGAGGTCACCGCCGAGACGCGGCGCGATTCCAATGCGCGCTTCATGGGGCAGCCGATCTCCGAAAGCGTCGCGCTGGGCCATGTCGTGTTGCACGAGCCCCGCATCGTGGTGACCCGGCTGATCGCCGAGGACGTGGATCTCGAGCGGCGGCGGCTGCAACAGGCCATCGAGGATCTGACCGGGCAGATCGACGACATGATGGAGCGCGGCGATCTTGCACGCGCCGGCGAACACCACGAGGTGCTCGAAGCGTTCCGGATGTTCGCGCATGACCACGGCTGGCGGCGCCGTCTCGACGAGGCCCTGGCGACCGGCCTCACGGCGGAGGCCGCGGTGCAACGTGTGCGCAACGACACGCGCGCACGCATGCTGCGCATGCCCGACCCGCGGTTCCGTGACCGCCTGCACGACATCGACGATCTTTCGAACCGGCTGCTGCGTTTTCTGTCCGGCGGCACGGAGACCGCGGCGACGGGGAGCCTGCCCGAGGACGCCATCGTGATCGCGCGCACCATGGGACCGGCCGAATTGCTGGATTACGACCGGCAGCGCTTGCGCGGCCTCGTACTCGAGGAAGGCGGCGTCAACAGCCACGTCGCCATCGTGGCGCGCGCGCTCGGCATCGCCGCCATCACCCAGTGCAAGGGCGTGCTGGAAGCCGTGGAGCAAGGCGATGCGGCGATCGTCGATGCGCAAGGGGGCGAGCTGCATCTCAGGCCCACCCAAGAGGTGATCTCCGCCTATTCGGACAAGGTGCGGTTCCAGGCGCGGAAGCAGGCGCAATACGCGGCCTTGCGCAACGTGCCTGCCATGACGCTGGACGATCAGCGGGTCGGGCTTCACATCAATGCCGGCCTTCTCTTCGACTTGCCGCATCTCGATCAGTCCGGCGCCGACGGTATCGGGCTGTTCCGCACCGAGCTTCAGTTCATGATCTCCTCGACCTTCCCGCGGCTCGATCAGCAGACGCGGCTTTACAAGTCGATCTTGGATTCGGCGGGCAAGCGGCCGGTGGTGTTCCGCTCGCTCGACGTCGGCGGCGACAAGGTCATTCCCTATTTCCGCGCGGGCGCGGAGGAAAATCCGGCGCTCGGCTGGCGGGCGATCCGCATGGCGCTCGACCGGCCGGCTCTGTTCCGCACGCAGATCCGGGCGCTGTTGCGCGCTGCGCAGGGGCGCGAGCTGCGCGTCATGCTGCCGATGATCTCGGACGTGTCCGAGTTCGAGACCGCGCGCGCATTGATCGACCGCGAGCTCACCATCCTCAAAAAGCATGGCCGCACGGAGCCGTCCAAGCTGATGGTCGGGGCCATGATCGAGGTGCCGGCGTTGCTATGGCAGCTCGACAGCCTGCTTCCTTTGGCGGATTTCGTCTCGGTCGGCTCGAACGATCTGGTGCAGTTCCTGTTCGCCGCGGATCGGGGCAATGACCGCGTGTCCGGTCGGTTCGACGCCCTGAGCCCCGCGGCGCTGCGGGCGTTTCGGCAAATCGTGCTCGCGGCGGACCGGCACGGCACGCCGCTGACTTTGTGCGGCGAAATGGCGGGCAGGCCCCTTGAGGCCATGGCGCTGGTGGGGCTTGGGTTCCGCTCCATTTCCATGGCGCCGGCTTCGGTCGGGCCGGTCAAGGCCATGGTTTTGTCGCTGGATGCGGAAAATCTGCGCCGCAGGCTGGATACGCTGCTCGAAGAGCGGAAAACCTCCCTTCGCGAAGATTTGAAGCGCTTTGCCGCCGAAACCGGCGTGCAGATTTAGGGCACGCGGGTGAGAAGGTCTGCACCCCCTGCGCCGATATGGTAATCTCGCCAAGACTTGCAAACTCATCGTCATTGGGCTTGTGTTAGCAGGGGATTTCGGGAGATGGGATCGGCCGAGCGTGGGGCGCTGGGCCGCTTGCGAGGACCAAAGGACCCGCTGCCGGATACCGGCTGGCGATGTCTTCATATTCACAGGATTAGGAAATGCCTGCCGGCTATGATGCGGAAGTGGCCGAGCTCTTTCGGGACCTCAGGGTTGCCAGCAACCTCACCGAAACGGACCTCGCCCAGCGGATTGCGACACCGATCGAGGTGGTCCAAGCGCTCGAACAGGGCGCGATTTATGCGCTGCCGCCGTGGCCGGAGACCTGCCGCGTGGTCAACGCCTATGGCACGCTGCTCAATCTCGACACGCGCCCGCTGCTCCGGCGCATCTACGCGCAGCTTGAAGCCGGTATCGTCGAGCTGAGGCCAAAACCCATGCCGGATGTTCCCGTCATGGCGCCGCAATCCGGCGCGGCTGGGTATGGCGGCAACGCGGGGCAGGCCCCCCAACCGCCGGCCATGCCGCAGCCGCCGGTTTGGCCGAACGGTCAAGGCACGCCCCAACAGAACGCCACGCAGCCGCGGTCGCCGCAGCCTCAGGCGCCGCAGCCTCAGGCACCACGTCCGCAAGCCCCCCAGCCGCAAGCACCCCGGCCCCAAGCTCCGCAGCCACAAGCCCCGCAGCCGCAAGCGTGGCCGGGAGGCGCATCGCAGTTTCCGCAAAGCGCGCCCGGTGCTGCTCCGCCTCAGGCGCCGCAAGCGCCCGCGTGGCCCAATGGACCGCAAGCGCCTCAAGCCCAGCCCCGGCCCTATCCGCCCGAGCCGCAGGGGTATCAGCCGCCGTCTCAAGGTTATGCGCCCGAGCCCGGCGGCTACGCGCCCGCGCAGGCGGAAGCGCCGGCCCACGAAGACGCCATGTTCCTGGGCGAGCCGGAGACCGAGGCCGAGCCGAAACAGAAGAAACCGGCGCTTCTCAAATGGGGCATCGGCGCGCTTGTTGCGGCCGTGGTCCTGGTTGGCCTATGGATGGCGCTTGGCGACTCCTCGTCCGATACGGGGTCGTCCTCCGGCTTCAACACTTCGGACCCGGTTCTCGATCCGGACGATCCGCGCAGCCGCAAGGCTGACCGGCTTCCCAACAATTTCTAGGCTTTCCCGCCTCATCACATGACGACCATTCCCGCCGAGAAGCTCGACAAGCTCGTCGCCCGTTGGCAGGCCGTGCAAAGCGAGCTCGCCACCCGCGCCGACCAGGAAAGCTATGTGCAACTCTCCCGGGAGTTCGCCGAGCTCGATCCCATTGTGGCGACGATCAACGCCTTGCGCGAGGCGCAACGTGAGCGGGATGGGCTGCAAGAGATCATCGACGATCGCGGCTCCGACCAGGCGATGAAGGATCTCGCGTGGGAAGAGATCGGCGAGCTCGATGAGAAGATCGAGGCGTTTGAGCGTCAGTTGAAGGTGCAGCTTCTGCCCAAGGACGACGCCGACGAGAAAAGCGCCATCCTCGAATTGCGCGCCGGCACGGGTGGAGACGAGGCGGCGCTGTTCGCCGGCGATCTTTTCCGCATGTATCAGCGCTTCGCCGACCGGCATGGCTGGAAGGTCAATGTCATGTCGGCGAGCGAATCCGCCACCGGCGGGTATAAGGAAATTATCGCCAATATCACCGGCAAGGGCGTGTTCGCGCGGATGAAATACGAGTCCGGTGTGCATCGGGTGCAGCGCGTGCCGGAGACGGAGGCGCAAGGGCGCATCCACACCTCGGCGGCCACGGTGGCGGTGCTCCCCGAAGCCGAAGAGGTGGACGTGCAGATCGACGAGAAGGATCTGCGCATCGACGTGTTCCGGGCGAGCGGCCCCGGCGGGCAGTCGGTGAACACGACCGACAGCGCGGTGCGCATCACCCATTTGCCGTCAGGGCTTGTCGTGATCCAGCAGGACGAGAAGTCCCAGCATAAGAACCGGGCCAAGGCCATGAAGGTGCTGCGCTCGCGCCTTTACGACCTGGAGCGGGCCAAGCTCGATGAGGAGCGGGCCCAAGACCGGCGCAGCCAGATCGGCTCCGGCGACCGCTCGCAGCGCATCCGTACCTATAATTTCCCGCAAGGGCGGGTGACGGACCACCGGATCGGGCTGACCACGCACCAATTGCACATGGTGCTGGCGGGCGAGCCGGCGCTCGATGAGATCATCGACGCGCTGATCACCGAGGACCAGGCGAACCAGCTTGCCGCCATGGAAGAGCACGTGTCGTGACCACGACCCTCGCTCTCGCTCGGACCCTCGATGCGGCCCATGTCGCGGCCGCGCGGGCATTGCGGGACGGGGGTATCGGCACGCCTGCGCTCGATGCGCGGGTGCTCCTCTGCCATTCCACCGGGCTGTCTCACGAGGCGCTGATCGCCCACGGAGGCGAGCCGCTTCCGCCCGCGGCGGCGGCGCGGCTGACCGGCTATCTGACGCGGCGGCTCGCGGGCGAGCCGGTGTCCCGCATCAAGGGCACGCGCGAGTTCTACGGCCGCGATTTCCGTATCGATCCCCACACGCTCGACCCGCGCCCGGACACGGAGACGCTGATTGGCGCCGCGCTCCGCATCGTCACAGAAGAGGGCCTGGAGGGGCGGCCGCTCAGGCTACTCGACCTCGGCACGGGCTCGGGCTGCATTCTTCTGACGCTGCTCGCCGAGCTGCCCAACGCCGAGGGAATCGGCACCGATCTCAGCTCCGGGGCCTTGCGGCTGGCGGCGGTGAACGCAAGGCGCCTGGGGGTCGAGGGGCGGGCCCGATTCGTCGCGGCAGACTGGTTCGAAGGACTCTCCGGCCAATTCGACCTCATCCTCGCCAATCCGCCCTATATCGCGGCCGGGGAGATCGCGGCCCTCTCCCCGGAGGTCGCCGGCCACGACCCGAGGGCGGCGCTAGACGGCGGGGCGGATGGGCTCGACGCCTATCGGTCTATTGCCGCCAAAGCAGCCGCTTTCCTCGCCCCGGGAGGGCATCTGCTGGTCGAGATCGGTCCGACCCAAGCCCAAGCGGTAGCTAGGCTTTTTCGGGCTGCCGGGCTCGCCGTCGACGAGGACGGCGTCCTCTTCGACCTGGCCGGCCGGGCCCGGTGCCTCCAGGCGATCAGCGCCGGAGGGGTGCGCGGAACGTCGCAGGCCTCCAAAAATAAGCTTGGAAAACCGGGGTGTTCGGGGTAGCTTCAGGACAGCGAAATGAAGATATTCGGCCTGCGTAGAGTGAATTCTTGGCGCGGCCGGTTGCATGGCAACAAGAGCGGATATCTCGTGAACCTCGATTGACAGGCGGGCGCGCCTCTCGGGACGTTCAAGAGTCGCTCAATCGCCCATCAGATTTTGGTTGGCTGGCGCAAGTTCGGGATGCATGACGCTCAGCGCCGAGGGGCCGACCCAAGACAAGGCAGCAAATAAAAAGAACCGTTGCGACGACTGCGTGGCCGATCCGGCTTTCGGGCGCAATGCGCCCCGAATGTGAGCGCAAGTCAGATTTTTGAGAACAGGGAGCGAAGGACGCGGCTTTCACGCCGCCAATCAGGTGAACAAGGGACATGAGGCAAGGACAGCAGAATCGCAGGGGCCGTGGCCGCAGCCGTAAACCCCAAAATCCGTTAGCACGGAACTACGAGTCGAACGGGCCCGACGTGAAGATCCGCGGGACCGCATCGCACGTCGCCGAGAAGTACATGTCGCTCGCCCGCGACGCGCTCGCCTCCGGCGACATGGTGACGGCGGAGAGTTATCTTCAGCACGCCGAGCACTATAACCGCATCATCATGGCGGCCCAGACGCAGGCGACCTCTCAGCCCGGCGCCCCGCAGGGCGACGCGCCGAACGGCGGCAGCCGGCCGCAGAGCCGCTGGCATTCGGATTCCGACGAAGAGGGCTCCGAATCCGAAGAATCGGAAGCTGGTGGGCAGGGCAGCGATGAGCAGAGCGGCGGCGGACAAGGCGGTGGTGGACACGGCGGCGGCAGCCAGGACCGCCAGCGCCATGAAGGGAACCGCGAGCATCATGCCGGCGGACGTGGCCGTGGTCGCGGCCGTCAGGGCGGCAACGGCGCCGACAATGTGCGCGATGCCAATGGCGCCGAGCCGGCGGAAGCGACAGGCTCCGACGAAAGCGAGAATGCTCCCGACACGGTGAGCTAGGCGCCAAGGTCTTCGGTTTAACGGGTTCCCTTGCGCGCTATGGCGCGGTCTGTTTGGCCTGCGCGGCATCGGGCACAGGCTCGTGCGTCTGCTTGAGCACGCTTTCGACCTCGCGCATCAAGGGATGATCGATCCCCGCCTCGCGCATCTCGGCGAAGTCGGCGACCACCAAGTCGTTCCACGACGAACCGGAATGTGCATCGTTCACGCCGCGATATTTGAGATAGAGCGTCCGGGCCTCATCCTCGCGGCCGAGCATCATGAGCGCGTGCGCGCGATTCGTGTGAAACCAGAGGATGTCGGGGTCATGCGCGATCGCTCCGTCGGCGGCCTCGAGCGCCTTCGCGAAATGCTGCGCTAGGAGGAATTCATACGACAAGCTGCCAAGACCGGCCACGCTGCGGTCGAGGTCCTCGCGCCACTGCGGGTTATCGCGGCCTTTCTCCTGGAGCGCGTCGAGAACCGCGAACTCTTCCAGGCTGGCCGCGAAGGCCTCGTCGTAACGCTCCTGCCTTCTCAACTCGCGCGATATTCGGTTCTGGGCGAGATACAAGTCGCGCTGCCACTCCAAGCTCTCCTGGTCGGCCTTGACCAGCCGGACTCGAAGGGCGAGGGCCTTTTCGAAGGCCGCAAGAGCGCCTGCGCGGTCGCCGATGGCCGCCAGGGCGTCTCCGATCTTGATTTGAGATATTGAGACATTCCGCTGGCGCCTTGGATTGTTCGGAGCGTCCTTCGCCAGGATCTCTCTGACCGCCAAGCTTCTTTGATACACCTCCAGGGCTTCGGCGTGCTTGCCTTGCACGAAAAGGGCCCACGCGACCAATCGATGTTGTTGGGTTTGGCTTTGACAAGCTGCTCTCTGAGCTCAAGTCCGGTTCTGTAGTAGTCCAGAGCCTCGCTCAGCCTGCCTTGCTCGCGCAGAGCATCGCCTACCCTGTCCGACGCCACGGCCACATCGCGCAAAAGTCTATGGTTGTCACCATGCGCCTTGGTCAGCTTGGCGACGACGTCAAATGCACTCTTGTAATAGTCGAGGGCCTCGGGGAGATCGCCCTGTGCTTTGAAGACTTTACCCTTCTCGATCAGCGCGGCGCCAAACAGCATCTGGTACTCCGTGTTGTCCGGGGCCGACGGGGCAAGGTTCGTCATGATCTCCAGCGCGGCGTCCGACCGCGTGTTCTGCTTTGTCGTGTCGCCAAGCGCCTCGTAGTTGCGCGCGAACTGGATCAGCATCCAGGCTTTTTGGAAGCGCAGTTCGGGCGTCGGCCTGCCCAACAGCGCCATGTTGTCGAACAGTCCTTCCGCCTTGCTGAGCAGGGCGAGGGTCGCCTTGCGCGGGACGCCAAAGGTCTCGGCCTGCGAGACGGCCGTATTCACGATTTCGGTGGTTGTCTTGAGCGTGGCGGTGAGGAAGGCCTCGTTGGTCTTGAGCTGCTGCCAGGCATAGACGGCGCTGCCGGAGGCGAGCACGACCAGCAGCGCGAGCACGGCGGCAATGCCGTTGCGGACGCGCCCTTTGCGGCGGCGCTCGCGTTCGGCGCGGCGGAAGATGTCGTCGGAGGAGACGCCGAGGAGTCCGGCGATGACCTTGGCCAGCGCGAGCTGCTTTCCGTCGCCCTCCTCGCGCGCGTCGGCCGCCAGCATCTCGGCCGGCTCATCGGTGATCCGGCCCCGGTCATCGAGCTTGTACTTGAGCGACGGCGGGAAGCACTCGGTGTCCGGATCGCCGGGCGTGCCGGCTGCGATCAGCGGGATCGCCGGACGCTCCGGGTGGCGCGTCTTGAACAGGCGGATTTCTTCGGTGACGTATTTGCTGCGCGCCGCGGCGGGCGAGCAGATCACGATCAGGGCAGCGGACGCGTCCAGCGCCGCCAGCGTCTGGTCGGTGAGGGAATGCCCGGCGGTGAAGTCGTCGCGGTCACGGAAGACGGGCCGCAAACTCTTGGGAACGGCGCCGGTCGCCGTCTCGCGGCCGGCCAGATCCTGGTCGATGCGGAAGCTTTCCAGGCCGCGATGCAGCCATTTGGCCCATGCGGTATCGGCGTGGCTGTAGGAGATAAAGGCGCGGTAGCGATAAGCGACGGGTTCAGCCATGGCTGCCTCGACCCCATGCTTGGACTGTTCACCGCTCCTTTGCCCAATTATCCGCGAGGCAGGCGCGCGTCGCAACTAACGGTTCTGTAACGGTGCTAGAGATCCCTCCCCGCGAGGGGAGGGCAGACGCCGTCCCGATCTTCGCTTAGCGAAGTCGGCTGGCGCGGCGGGTGGGGCGAAGCCACACACCCCACCCGGCGCGACGCGCTTGAGCGCGGCCCGCCACCCTCCCCTGAAGGGGAGGGATTAAATCCAGTACGCCACGACGCGTTTGCTCTTGGTCAAGGTCAGCCCCCTTTTTGTGCGGTAAACGGCGCGCTATATGTCCGTTAACGCGCCCCTGGTAAGAGGCACGGGAACGGCTCCCGCCACCTGAAATGACACTTCCGGGCCCCCCTCACGCCTGGCCGATCCACGAGGGAAGATCATGGATTTCGAGAAGCTTTCCGACCGTCTCAAAGGATTTTTGCAGGCCGCGCAGACCATCGCCGTGCGCGACGGCAATCCGCAGATCACGCCCGAGCACTTCCTCAAGGCCCTGCTCGACGATCCCGAAGGCTTGGCCGCGGGGCTCATCGGCCGCGCCGGCGGCGATGCGAAGATCGCGCTGACCCGGACCGACGCGGCGCTCGCCAAGCTGCCGAAAGTCTCAGGCTCCGGCGCCCAGCAGCCGCAGATGACCCCGGGCCTGGCGCGCGTGCTCGATCAGGCCGAGCAGATCGCAACCAAGGCGGGCGACAGCTTCATCACCGTGGAGCGGGCGCTCCAGGCGCTCGCCATGACGAAAGAAGGCGGCAGCGCCGAGATCCTCAAAGACGCCGGCGTCACCCCGCAGAGCCTGAACGAGGCGATCAACGACCTGCGCAAGGGCCGCACCGCCGACAGTGCCGGCGCCGAGCAGCAATACGATGCGCTGAAACGCTATACCCGCGACTTCACCGAGGCGGCCGCCAAAGGCGAGCTCGATCCCGTGATCGGCCGCGACGAGGAGATCCGCCGCACCATCCAGGTGCTGTCGCGCCGCACCAAGAACAATCCCGTGCTCATCGGCGAGCCCGGCGTCGGCAAGACCGCCATCGTCGAGGGCCTGGCGCACCGCATCGTCAAGGGCGACGTGCCGGAGAGCCTGAAGGACAAGAAGGTGCTGTCGCTCGACATGGGTTCGTTGATCGCCGGCGCCAAATATCGCGGCGAGTTCGAGGAGCGGCTCAAGGCCGTGCTCAGCGAGATCGAGGCCTCGAACGGCCAGATCATCCTGTTCATCGACGAGATGCATACTTTGGTCGGCGCCGGCAAGGCCGACGGCGCCATGGACGCCTCGAACCTGTTGAAGCCCGCGCTCGCCCGCGGCCAGCTCCACTGCGTCGGCGCCACCACGCTCGACGAGTACCGCAAGCATGTGGAGAAGGACGCGGCGCTCGCCCGGCGCTTCCAGCCCGTGTTCGTGCCGGAGCCGAGCGTCGAGGACACCATCTCCATCCTGCGCGGGCTGAAGGAGAAATACGAGCTGCATCACGGCGTGCGCATTTCCGACGCGGCGCTCGTCACCGCGGCGACGCTCTCGAACCGCTACATCTCGGACCGCTTCCTTCCCGACAAGGCCATCGATCTCGTAGACGAGGCGGCCTCGCGTCTGCGCATGCAGGTGGACTCCAAGCCTGAAGAGCTGGACGAGCTCGACCGGCGCATCATGCAGCTCAAGATCGAGCGCGAGGCTTTGAAGAAGGAGACCGACTCGGCCTCCAAGGACCGGCTGGAGAAGCTCGAGAAGGAGCTCGCCAATCTCGAAGAGTCCGCCAACGCCATGGCCGCGCGCTGGCAGGAAGAGAAAGAGAAGCTGGGCGCCGCCCAGAAGATCAAGGAAGATTTGGACCATGCCCGCATCGAGCTGGAGCAGGCCCAGCGCAAGGGCGATCTCACCAAGGCGGGCGAGCTCGCTTATGGCGTGATCCCCGATCTCGAGGCGAAGCTTCAGGCGATCGAGGAGGAAGAGGGCAAGGCCGGCTCCCTCGCGCAGGAGGTCGTCGAGCCCGACATGATCGCGCAAGTCGTCTCGCGCTGGACCGGCATTCCCGTGGACAAGATGCTCGAAGGCGAGCGCGAGAAACTTCTGGCGATGGAGACGGAGATCGCCCGCCGCGTGGTCGGCCAGGAGGAGGCGGTCCGCGCCGTGTCGACCGCCGTGCGCCGCTCACGCGCCGGGCTGCAGGATCCCAACCGGCCCATGGGCTCGTTCATGTTTTTAGGCCCGACCGGCGTCGGCAAGACGGAGCTGTCGCGCGCGCTCGCCGAGTTCCTGTTCGACGACGAGCACGCGATCCTGCGCATCGACATGTCCGAATACATGGAGAAGCACGCGGTGGCCCGGCTCATCGGCGCGCCGCCCGGCTATGTGGGCTATGAGGAAGGCGGCGCGCTCACGGAAGCTGTTCGGAGACGCCCGTACCAGGTCATTCTGTTCGACGAGATCGAGAAGGCCCATCCGGACGTGTTCAACGTCCTGCTCCAGGTGCTCGACGACGGGCGCCTCACCGACGGCCAGGGCCGCACGGTCGACTTCCGCAACACGCTCATCATCATGACCTCCAATCTAGGCTCTGAATATCTGGTCAACCAGAAGGAGGGCGAGGATCCGGAGGTCGTCGAGGCCCAGGTCATGGAGATCGTGCGTCATCACTTCCGGCCTGAGTTCCTGAACCGCGTGGACGAGATCATCCTGTTCCACCGCCTGCGCCGCGAGCACATGGCGAACATCGTCGACATCCAGATGAAGCGGCTCGCCAAGCTCCTGACCGACCGCAAGATCACGCTGGACCTCGACGAAGACGCCAAGACCTGGCTCGGCAACAAGGGCTACGATCCGGCCTATGGCGCCAGGCCCCTGAAGCGCGTGATCCAGAAATACGTGCAGGATCCGCTGGCCGAGATGATCCTCGAAGGCAAGATCCACGACGGCGAGACCGTGAAGGTCTCCGTGAAAGACGGCAACCTCACCTTCAACGGGCAGCGGAGCACCGCCAAGGCGGCTTAGGGGTAAATGCAACTTTTGTAGGAGAATTTCTCGGTGCTTCCGTCTATGCGATTCACCCAGAAGCACTTGCTCCCGAAATCGGCGCTCCGCACGCTGAAATCAGCGATGCCGCAGCCTACCTTGGCGTCCGCATCCGGGTGAAGGGCAAGGGCTCCCCGCAATACTTCCGTATCCGCGACGCTTACCTTGTCTCCAACATCATATTTGTGGAGCATGGACTTTAGGTAAGCGGCAGCGTCGCACTTCTTTCCAAAGTGCAGCTGGCCAAGAGTGATGGGCTTCGCGACCATCGACCGCTCCTTTGCAGACTCACTCTGTGGAGGTTGCCGATAGAGCACCGCCGTCGGGCAAGAGCTTCTCGCGAATCTCGCGAACAATGATCGCAGGAATATCCATGCCTTCAAATTGCATTTCGCGTTCCGCCACCCACCTCACACAGTCCTCCTTGCTGAGATCGTCTTTAGCAATTTTCTCGTAAAGAGCCACCGAACTCATGCGCGACAAACCGAGCTCCATCAGTGATAGCAAGGTTCGCGATGACACTCCAAACTCGAGTTGAGTCCCAAGATCTAGGTCACGCTCGATCAGGTCGGTTCGACCTGTTGCTTGCAGATGAAGGTTCAAGACGTCTACATACGCCGAAAGGTATTTCGGTGCCTTAAAGCGTGCGATCTGCTCTACGAGTTCCATCGTGTTTCGGATCAAACGGGGCAGGTTGTAGGACTTTTCGTGTTTGCGATGATAGGCGATGTTCCGCTTAATCATCTCGGCGAGGGAGAATCCTTTTAGCCACTGGACAACGATTAGCGCGTAAAGCGGGATTAGCCCATCAGGGAGGAACGCCGGAAAAAGGTGCTGGTTAATCCGCCGCATGATCGTCACGAAGCGATCATAGCTGTCCTGACTGTCGACCGCGGCGGGGAGCAGGTTCTCGACGTTCCCTTCGTAGCGGCGGAATTCCTCCAGCAGACGCTGTAAGCCGATCGCGCTGACGCCGGGGTGGCGGTCAACGATCTCGGGGCCAATCTCGATCTGATCGGCAACTGATGCGAGGCTGTGATCGAGTTTCGCTATGACAGCAGGATCATGGCGCTTGGCGAGGTTGGCTTGCGAGATCGAGCCTAGGCGAATGTAGCTGGCAAGAAGATAAGAGCCAACTTGTTCGTATCTTTCGAACTCTTCCAATTCGGAAAGCTCGGTGATCGCCCTCCGATCGAGATAATCGGCCAGCCCGTCGCCCAGCTCGATCACTGCGTCGCTCTCGCGCTTAATCGGGTATCGAGATCTTGCTGGCACGCCCTCAGGCCATGCTTGCGCGTCGCCAGGATCAATACAGATAATATTGCCCTGGAACTCGTTGCCCCACCGTCCCGCTCGACCGGCTAGGTTCCAGAAGTCGTGTGGCTCCATCGGGTGGCCGACGCCCTTCCGCGGGCCCCGCAATACGATTGTGCGGCAGGACAAATTGACGCCCTCGATCAAGGTTGATGTGCAGACAAGGAAACGAATCTTCCCGGCGCGGAACAGTCGTTCGACCTCCAGCCGGATCAACGACGGCATATTGCCATAGTGGAAGCCAACTCCACGCTCAACGAGCGGCGCCAGCCTGTACTGAGGATGGACGCCTTTCCTCGCGAGCTCGGCCAACTCGAACAGTTCTAGATCGAGCGCGTCACTGGATGGGACCAACTGGCTGATCAGGTCAGCGACTTCTTCAGCGTCGGACGCGCGATTGGCGTAGACGAGCGTTCCTCCACGTTCGCCCGCTGCGGCGGCAATGAAGGCTAGCCGCTTCCGGAGGCTTGCGGGAGAGCTGGCAAGTTGAAGCACGCCGAGCGGTAAGGTCGCATCTGGCTGGCGGATCGAGAGATTCCATAGTTTGGCCTTGCCCGGGACTTGCTCCGCTAAGATTAGGTTCTGGAGAACCACGGGCATATCGCTGTTGATCGTCGCTACCTGATTGACGTCCGGTGCATCGGCGAGCAACTCTTCGGGGTTCTGGGTGGCCGGACTGAGAAACATCAGCTTTAGCGCGGGATTGGCACGACTGATGCGCTCAATAGCATCCTGTAGGATCACGCCTCGCTGATTGTCGCCGATCTTGTGCGCCTCATCCACGATCAGCAGGTCGATTGCGATTGCATCTCCCACGAGGTTGGCAAGCAGATGTAACCGTTCCTGCGTGAAAACAAGGATGAGTGGTGCCCCCCCGCTCAGGGCGGCATCATATTTGTCGCGAAGCGGAAGCGAAGAGACCTGAATTGTGCTCTGTTTGCCAAGAAGGCCAATGAGGTGGTTTTCGATCTCAGATACCAACGCGCGTGTCGGTGCTAGGTAGACGGAAACGCGCGCACCGTTCGATCTAATATGGTCAATTAGCCATTGCAAAATGAGGAACGTCTTGCCAGAGGCGGTCGGGGCTGACGCGGAGAGCCAACGATAACTGGTCGCGTCTTTCCAGAAGCGCTGCTGGAAGTCGTTGACTTGGACCCAGCGTCCGCTCGACTCCACAAGGATCGCCTGGTCCATCTGTCGACGCTGTGCCTCGATGCGCAGCGCTAGGCCAAGCCTGCCGTCGAGGTCGGCGGCGAGTATCTTCCGCTGGCCGGCCAGCGCAACCGCACGAAAGTTCGACAGCTTGCTTAAGAGCACTGCTCCTGCATCCTTGACCACGTCGCTTTCCGACAAGGTCACCGCGCCGGTGGCAATTCTAAGCGCCGCTTCATGATGCGGTCGCAGGTGGGATTTGGCTAAGATGCTGCCAGCGAGGAGTAGACGCGACCAGTCAATGGGAGCGAGGTCTGCGTCGATCGGATCGGGAAGAAGATTGTCCAGCTCGGTCTTGACGGTGCGGCGAGTGACGTCGTCGAGGTCGTCCCGGATTCCCTCTGTTATTAGCCAGTCCTGGAGGTCAGCGAGGCTCACTTGTCGAGCCCCATCGCTTTCAGGAACGCCGAACGGAAGTCTTCCGCCGAGGGCAGCGGCAGGCAGAACAGCTCGATTTGGAATTGTTCAAGCTCTTCCGTCTTAAGGCGCTTACCGATTGCTTTGCCCCAACGCTTTAGCGCCGCTCGCGCAGCCTCTGCAATATCTTCGGCGACGGCCTTTGCCTGATCGCCGGGATAGAAATCGGCATCGAACCCAACGAGTGCGACGCCGCAATATTGGACGCGCTTGGACATGACTGAGGTCTTGTCAAAATAGCGCTTGATTGCCTTCGTCAGCACCGGATCGTTCAGGTCGGCTTTGTCGCTGAGCAAAATGAGATCCCGTTCACGTTCGGCGTGCTCATGATCGGGCTCCAATAGAAATGGACCGAGCGACGCTAGACATTCTCTGATCGCTTCAGTGGGGCTCGCGTAGATTTTAGACTCGCCCCAGTACAGTTTGAGCATCCCGTCGGCGGTCACGTCCGCGTACACGCCATCAGCTCCATGATAATGCACGTTCGGATCGGTCTTCAGGTCCATCTTGCAAAGGATCTGCGGAAGCTTGAGGAAGCGCTCGGCCAGGAGGAAGAGCAACATCTCGCCGCCTTCTCCAGTCTTTGCGAGATCGGTGAAGGAGCGGCGCGCTTGGTCCACCAGAGCGGAAACCGCCTCAGTGCTGTTGTATTGGGCGTCGCGAGCTTTCGCCGCGGCGAGCTGCGAGCGCGGAATTGCATAGTCAGCCACGGTGTTGCGCATGAACTCGGCGAGACGACGAGGCTGAACACGCCCGTTCCCGTCGACCGTGAGACAGTGGCAATGGACCTTCACGGCGTGACCATCAATAAGAACGTCGCGCTCGACTAGCGCCAAATGAACGTCAAGAGCTTCGGGGTCACCCGTGAGCGCAGCTGAGAGATCAGCCGCAGTAATAGTGGACAGACTTGCTCTCCTTCCTGGGCTAGTTCCCTCCCTACAGGCCACGGCAATCGTAATTCATCTACCTGCAATGCGTGTCGACGTCCACCATCGGTTGCTATGGTGGGCTCTACACGCATCGGCGGCCGGCGGCGCGCTATCCCCCTCTTATGCCCGCCCTCGAAACTTGTCGTACACTGCGTCCGTCATGCTTCTTTTGAGGGATGCGGTGCCTAGGACCGACCTGACATCGTGGAGCGTGATGCGGTGCTCGAGGTCAACCGCTTGTCTCTGAGATGCCTCCGGACCGAAAGGCGTGGCGGAAGGGGACTTGCGGCCGGTGTAACGGACCGCCTCGGGCCGTCTTAGGCCTCCCGCCCCGTCTGGAAGTGTCGGGGTTCATGTCTGCCGGCGTCGCGTCCGCTTAATGTGCGGCCGGCCCCCGCGGGACAGGTAATAAGCCGGAGGACTGGACGGAAGCGATGCCGCGAGCGCGGGGCGCGCCAATGGCCGCCCATGAGCTGCAGCAGGACCGCGGCCTCGTGCGCGCTCCGCGCTGATCCCCTCCCGCTTCGCGGGTCTGGGTCTGGGAGACGTAGGGAGTGTGCATCGGCTCGCGCGGCTCACGCGGCTCACGCGGCGAGGCGATGAGGCACGCGCGTTTAACGTTCCGCAAAGCATCGCGCACGGATTCGGTTCTCCCCCGCTAGACGTTGAGAATTTTCTGACAACTGTCTGTTACCTCTCGCCCCATGAGAAAACGCGATCGGCTCCCGGGGAGGCGGCCGTCAGCGTCAAGATGTGGGGGACATGGATATGAGGAGCAATCCTCGCGACTTCGGCAATTTCGTCGAGATTCTCGACCTTGAACCAAAAGATGCGCTCGAGTCCGAGACGCCGCCGTTTCATACCGATTTTCCGGCGGGTCTGACGGGCGCCGGTGCGCTTCAGGCGCAGCTTGCCGCGCAAGTCCGTAGCTGGGACGAGCGGCCGGAGACGGCGCTGCCGCCGCGCCCGGAAACGTCGCCCGGTCCCGGGGCGGAGCCCGGCGAGAGCGCCGCGCCCGCCAAGTCTCGCAAGGCCGTCTGGTGGCGCGTGGTCAAGACTTTGGTGGCGATCGCCGCCGTGATCGCGCTCGGCTGGACACCGCTGCAGCGCTTCCTCCAGACGACCAGTGCGGAGGCCACGGTCAATGCGCGCCTGGTGACGTTGCGCGCGCCGATCGAAGGCAAGGTGACGATCCCCGCACAAGCCAAGGACGCCGGTGCGACCATCGACGCCGGCATGAAGCTCCTGAACATCGAAAATCCCCGCGCGGACCGCGCGCAGCTCGATGCGCTGCGCCGCCAGATCTCCGGGCTTCAGTCCGAGCGTGACGCGCTCACCCGCCGCAAGGCGCAACTCCAAGGCCTGCAAGGCAAGCTCCGCGAGCAGCGGGATGCTTTTCAGACGGGCCGCGTCGCGCAGCTCGAGGCGCGTGTCGCCGAGCTCACGGCCGAGATCGCGGCCGCGACCGCCAAACGGGAAGAGACCGAAAGTGCGCTGTCGCGCGCCACGCGCCTCAAGGCGAATGGCTGGCAGACGGATGCGGCCCTCGACAAGGCCGAGCGCGACCACAAGGTGGCCGTGAACATGGCGGAATCGCTCAGGCAGAAGCTGACCGGCACCAAGATCGAGCTCGACGCCGCGCGGCGGGGCCTGTTTGTCGGGGACAGTTACAACGACATTCCGCGCACCGCCCAGCGGCTCGACGAGGTCACGCAGCAGGTCATCGACCTGGACGGCGAGATCGACGAGAAGACGCTTCGCATCGCGCAGCTCCAGTCGGAGCTGACGAAAGAAGAGCAGCGCTTTACCTTGCGCTCGGAGGCGAAGCTGACGGCGCCGGTTCCCGGCCGTATCTGGGAAGTGCTGACCTCGGACGGTGAGCAAGTCTCTCAGGGCCAGGAGCTGATCCGGGTCCTGGATTGCGGCGGTGTTCTCGTGAGCGCCGCGGTCAGCGAAGCGGTCTACAACGCGCTCAAGATCGGACAGCCGGCCACGTTCCATCTGCGTGGGGAATCCGAAGAGCGGCAGGGCCGGGTCGCCGGTCTACATGGCTTGGCCGCCGCGCCCGCCAATCTGGCAATCAAGCAGACGGCCTTGGCACGCGAGCCGTATCACGTGTCGGTGGAGGTGCCGAACCTGGCGACGGGGCCGGACTGCCATGTTGGGCGCACCGGCAAGGTGACGTTCAACACCTCGGCGGGACCGAAGACGGCGCTTGCTGCCGCCAAATGACCTACGCATCGGGCGTCACCTATTGGGAGCAATTCCTCCCCGGGTTGACCATCGTGTTTCTGGCGATCGCGGTGCTGCCCTGGCTCAGCCGCGACAATAGCTGGATCCGCACAGGCGTCATTGCCCTCTGCCTGTTCGTCTCTTGGCGGTACCTGCTGTGGCGGATCGGCTTCACGCTTCCGCCGCTCGGCCTCACACTCGATTACGCGGCGGGGCTGATCTTCGTGGTGGTGGAGACGCTCGCCATGATCGGCGGGACGCTTTCTCTTCTGTTTCTCACGCGAACGATCAATCGCACGCCGGAGGTGGAGCGCAATCTGCCATGGGTGCGCAGTCTGCCGCGTCCGCCCTTGGTCGACGTGCTGATCTGCACCTATAACGAAGACGAGAGCATTCTCGAGCGCACAGTCATCGGCGCCCTGGCGCTCGACTATCCAAACTTCCGCTTATGGGTTTGCGACGACGGCCGGCGCGCCTGGCTGGAAAAGCTGTGCGAGCAGCATGGCTGCGGCTACATCACGCGGCCGGACAATGCTCACGCCAAGGCCGGAAACATCAACAACGCACTCGCGCACCTCGCATCCCTGCCGGAGACGCCGGACTTTATCTCGATCCTCGATGCCGACTTCGTGCCGAAGTCGACCTTCCTGAAGCGCACCATGTCGCTGATGCGGGACGAGAACGTGGGCATCGTGCAGACGCCGCAGCACTTCTTCAATCCCGACCCCATCCAGACCAATCTTTCCATGACGCGGGTCTGGCCGGACGAGCAGCGCTATTTCTTCGGCGTCGTGATGCCGGCCAAAGACGCTTGGGGCTGCGCTTTTTGCTGCGGCACATCCTCACTCATCCGCTTTGGCCCTCTGATGAAGATCGGCGGCTTCCCGACGGACTCCGTGACCGAAGATTATCTGCTGACGCTACGCTTGAAGGAGACGGGGTTCCGCACGGTCTTCCTCGACGAGATCCTGTCGCTTGGGCTCGCGCCGGAAGGGCTCAAGGAATACATCACGCAGCGCAGCCGTTGGGCGCTCGGCTTCATGCAGATCGTTCGCGGCGCAAGCGGACCGTTCCGCATCGGCAACGGGCTCAGCTTCATCGACAGGGTCGGCCTTGTCGAGACGTTCCTGCATTGGTCGATGACCTTCACCTTCCGCGCCCTCACGCTCATCGTTCCGGCGATTTATCTCCTGTTCGACATTCAGGCGGTCTACGCCAATGTGGGCGACGCGATCTCCTATTTCGCACCGGCATTCGCCGCGCAGATCGCCGTCGCCACCTGGATTTCGCGTGGACGTCTCATCCCGATCATGTCGGATCTCAGTCAGCTGCTATGCGCCGACGCCATTATCAAGTCGTGCGCCATCGGCCTGTTCAAGAAGCAGGGCCACAAGTTCAAGGTGACCGCCAAGGGCCGCAGCCGCGCCGTCAAGTCGATACAGTGGCCGCTCCTGCGCAGCTTCTTTCCTTATCTGTTCCTGACGGTCGCGGGCATTCTCTGGTCGTTCGTGCTCGACGATACGCGGCCGCTGGCCGATGCGAGCGGCATGGCGCTCCTGTGGAGCTGGTACAACATCGCGCTCCTCCTTCTTGCCTGCTTCGTCGCCGTGGAAGCCGCCGACCGGCGCGGCAGCGAACGCTTCAATGTAAACCGGACGGGCCTGCTCGCCACGCCCAGCGGGACGCAGTGGTATCAGATCGCCGACATTTCCGTCTCCGGCATGCGCTTCAAAGGCGCGGCGCCAGCGGCGTTGGGGACGCCCGTGCATGTGCGCTACGACAATCTCGACGTGGCGGCGACCGTCGCGCGCATCGGCAAGGACAATTTCGCGGTGCATTTCGCCGAAAGCCCCGCGAATCGGAAGGCCTTGATCCAGCACGTCTATGCCGGGCCCTACCATGCCGAGGTCCACGATGTGCGCCCCAGCAGGGTCGCCACAGCGCTCCTCGCCCGCGTGTTCAGGTAGTAGGCCTGCGGCTCCTCCGAAGCGATCCCCGCCTAAGGGGCGTGTCTCCATGCCGCTGGGACGAGGACGGAGGTCGGATTGTCGGGGAGGGGAGAGAGAAAAAGAAGGAAGCTTGGTTCGTTTGCGCTTGTTACTGGGTCACTTGAGCGACGCGGCTGGTGACGGGATCGAGCTGCATCAGGGCTTCGATGCGGCGCCGCTCTTTCTGGAAGGCGGCGAGCTCGCGTCCTTCGAGCTTCAGGCCGCGCGGTACGGCGATGGTCATGGGGTTGACGAACTTGTTGTTGACCAGGACCTCGAAGTGACAATGGGGACCGGTGGAGCGGCCGGTGGAGCCGACAAAGCCGATGATCTGGCCTTGCTTCACATGGGCGCCGGGTTTGGAGCCGGGAGCGAAGCGGGTCATGTGGCCGTAGGCGGTGGCGAAACCGTTGGCGTGGCGGATGCGGATATAGTTGCCGTAGCCGCCGTGGCGTTCGGCCATCTCGATGGTGCCGTCGCCGGCGGCGAGGATCGGGGTGCCCGACGGCGCGGCCCAGTCGACGCCGGTATGCATGCGGATGCGCCGCAGCAGCGGATGGCGGCGGGTGCCGAATCCGCTCGTGAAGCGGCCGCCCTTCACGGGATTGCGCATCAGGAACTTCTTGGCGCTCGAGCCGTGCTCGTCATAGTAATCGATGGCGTCGTCCGGCGTGCGGAAGCGGTAGAATTTGCGGACCTCGCCGCCGACCGTCATCGCAGTGTAGAGCAATTCGCCCGCCTCGTCGCCGCTCGAGCCGTCGGCGTCGAAGAACACTTCGAACGTGTCGCCGGAGCGCGCCTTCTGCTTGAAGTCCACGTCGTAGGAATGGACGCGCAGCAGCTTGAGGATGGTGTCGGACGGAAGCTTCTGGTCGAGGGCGGCCTGGTAGAAGCTCTGATAAAGGCTGGCGCGGTTCGAGGCCGTGATCACCACTTCGCCGTCGGGGGTCTTGGTGGAGGCGAGATAGTCGCCGTCGCGGTTGCGCGCGGCGGTGACGATGTGATTGCCGTCCTTATCGAAGATGCTGACACGGACCGGCTCCATCTGGCCGGAGTCGGAATGCGCCGGGACGAGGCGGAAGTCGAGCTTTTGTCCGGGGCGCAGATCTTCGGGGCCGAACACGGCATCGAGGCTGTCGACGATGGCGGAGGCCAGAGACTTGTCGGTGCCGGCTTCGACGAACACGCCCATCAGATTGTCGCCCTTGCCGACCTCGATGATCTTGGTCTCGGCGTTGGCGACTTCTTCCTCGTTGAGGTCTTCTTCCTCGTCGAGCGTCTTCTGCATCACGGTGGTGTTGGGCAGGAAGCGCGGGCGCTCGACCTCGTCGGGACGGTAGGAAGCGAGCTGGAGCCTGGCCTCGCCGCCGCTCTCGCCGAGCGCCACCGGCTGGTCCGCATAAGCAAAGTTCTCCGCGGCGCGCGCCACCAGGCGGTTCACCCGGTCGGGCTCGAGCTCGATGTTGTCGGCGGCCGACAGGACACCCCCGGGCACGTCGACCACATCGACCACGAGCGACTGGCTGGAATCGGCCGCGTCCTCGCCGTCGCCGATCGGCGTCGTGTCGGAATAGAGCTTGAAGGGATTGAAGGGGGGGAGTTCGTCGGCGTTCTCGGGAATGTCAGTGGCAAGGCCGGCGACGATGCGCAGATAGGGCTTGATGGTGATGAACTCGCGGCTGCCTTGGCGCTCCACCACCGTGTCGTGGATGACGTGGCGGCTGGCGAAGCCGGCGGAGGTCGTCTGGATGCGGTCTTCTTTCTGGCCGGAAGCGCTCTGGGCGTCTTGGGCGAGGCGGGCGCCTCTGATCGGCTGGAGGGCGGCGAGGCTCGCGCGCTTGATGGAATTCACCATGCCGGAGCCGTCGGACATATTCATGGAGGCATAGATGGCGACGCCAATGAGGCAGACGCCGACCATGCCGGCGAGACAGGTGCTGGCCATCCATTTGAGGCGCGTACCGGCACCGTCATGGCCCGTTTCGCAGAGATAGACCGGCGGCAGCTCGCGCTCGGTCTTCGGGGTCTCGCCAAGAAGAATGGTGGGGAGTCCACGGGGCGCGGCAGGCACGAGTGCCTGGCCAAGCTTACGGCGCGCAAATCCCCCACGGCGCTTAAACAATGCGCTTTCCCCCCGTCTACCGGCTGCCGCCCGTGCGCTCGTTTGAGCGCGATTCCAAGTTCCCTCGGGCGGACAACACCGAAGCGGTTAGCTGTCCTTGCAGCGAGGCTAGACTTGCGCCGATGGGATTTTCCCCGGACCCCCCAGGCTTCCCTGTCTCTTAGGCCCACGGTCGCCCGCGGCCTTGTAAATGAGCTGGAAGCTTATTAGGTCTTGGTTCGTCCCCCTCGGCGGGTCATCTTACCCATACTCCCTAAGTATGGTTACCACGCCGTTAACGACGCGAGAGTGACGACGTATTCGGGCAGGAATGTGGCTTCGTAGCCACGGATCAACCGAAAACGAAATCCTACCCCCCAAACCGTTATGGGGCCTTGACATGGCCCGGCCCAATCCCTAAATACAGGTTTCGCGCGGGTCGTTTCCCAGCTTCCTGCGGGACTATACGCGACTGCGCGATCCATCGGACAGAAGCGGGGAATGCCCGGGTTTTTCTTCCCGGCTGACACCGGCTGTCGTTGACTCCCAAGGGTGGTTTTGCTTCCATTGGGGGTTCGGGAGTGTGGCTTCGGCCGCTCTGCCACCGGCTCTTTGACATTGTAATATGAAGAAAGGGAAACGCGGACGGCGGAGTCCTTGCGTGCCGGTCCTCGAAAGAGGGTCGGCGTCGAGACTCTGACGGTCTTGCGTTTTTCAAGAAGCCAATAGGCGTGTTGCACGTCGTCCTTCGGGACGATGTGGTTTCATGCTTGTTGGGAACTCGTCAAAACGCAGCGACCCCCTGGATAATTCCATCCAGGGATTAGTCAGAAAATCGAATTCTCAACTTGAGAGTTTGATCCTGGCTCAGAACGAACGCTGGCGGCAGGCCTAACACATGCAAGTCGAACGAGAAGCCACCTTCGGGTGGTGGACAGTGGCAGACGGGTGAGTAACGCGTGGGAACGTGCCTTTCGGTTCGGGATAACCCAGGGAAACTTGGGCTAATACCGGATACGCCCTTCGGGGGAAAGATTCATTGCCGAAAGATCGGCCCGCGTCGGATTAGCTTGTTGGTGGGGTAAAAGCCTACCAAGGCGACGATCCGTAGCTGGTCTGAGAGGATGACCAGCCACACTGGGACTGAGACACGGCCCAGACTCCTACGGGAGGCAGCAGTGGGGAATATTGGACAATGGGCGAAAGCCTGATCCA